>WNEZ01000004.1_pt1 | contig 259433 bp, 248 predicted proteins | sample 5400521 | NCBI WGS metagenome assembly WNEZ01 (sample SAMN13153339, study PRJNA577476) | soil metagenome | isolation source: 120 cm saprolite under Douglas fir tree site 2 hole 1 replicate 1 | place: USA:California | collected 2015-04-18
GCTGCGCGAATTCCGGTGGAACGATCTTGATGGCGACGTTGCGATCCAACCGCGTGTCCCGCCCCCGCCACACCTCCCCCATCCCGCCCGCCCCGATCGGCGCGACGATCTCGTACGGCCCGAGGCGGCTGCCGGAGGAAATGGCCATGAGATGTGGCCAGATTCTATGGCTTCGGGGGTCATTCCGAGCGCTAAACGCTCGGGATGCCATCGTCCCCTACGCTCCGCGATAGACGCGGCGGACCCATGCCGCCTCATCCAGCGGCAGCGGATCGCCGACTCTGCTCGCTGCCTCGACCTGTTTTGGATTGCGCTGGCCGAGCAGAACCGTGGCGGTCGGATTTCCGGTCAGGAGCGCGCCGATCACGGCGTGCAGAACCGGCTCCTGGCGATCGGGAAACCGCTTTCGCATCTCCTCGTTCGCCAGGCGCATGCGCTTGATGAAAGCGGCGTCGCGAAATTCCGGGATGCCGCTGCGAAAATCACCGGTCGGGAACGGGTGCGGCTGATCGTATTTGCCCAGCAGCAGCCCATGTTTGAGCGGTGAGAAGAACGCCACGCCGAGGTCGTGCTCATCGACCCAGCGCTTGAGACCGCTCGATTCGTAATCATCGTCGATCAGATTCCGATACGGCTGCACGACGTCGGGATCGACGCGCTCGATGAAACGCATGATCTTCGATGCGTCCCAGTCCGACAGACCGATGAAGCGAATCTTTCCTTCCTCATGAAGCTTTCGCATGGTCGCGAGAGCGTCGGGGAAGTACTGATCGTTGGGACCGAAATCGCAGTGGTGGAAGTAGTACAGATCGAGCCGATCGGTGCGCATGTTTCGCAGCGATCGTTCGCACTGCGAGCGCATGAACTTCGCATCGTAGAAATGTTTCGACGGCCCCTTCACCCAGCCGAATTTCGAGGCCAGGAAGATCGCATCGCGCGGCACCTCCCCGAACACCTGTCCAATCAGCTCCTCGGCGTGACCGTTGCCGTAAGCGTCGGCAGTGTCCCAGTGCGTGATGCCGCAGCGGTATGCGGCCATCAGCGCCTCCTTGGCCAGGCCATCGTCGTGGCCGCTCCAGCCGACCGACGCCCCTTCGCTGACATTGGGGCCGCCATGACCCCATGTGCCCAGCGACACGGTCGGAACGCGAGTATCGGTGCGGCCGAAGCGGATGGTGCGCATGTTGAGTGTCCTTCTCCCGGAGGGGGCCCCTCACCCGGCGCTTCGCGCCACCCTCTCCCCGCTGCGCGGGGCGAGGGATCTTACCAATCACAGATCCTCGATGCGCAACGCCGCGCCGTGCCAATATTTTTTGTATCGTGCGGCGGCCGTCTCCGATGGCTTGTTCAGTCTTCTCTGCGCCTCTGCCAGCCCGAAGAGCGAACGCGGATTGTTCGGATTGCGTTTCAAATCCTCGCTGAATACTTTCTCGGCTTCACCGAATTGGCCCGCGCGCATCAAGGCTGCGCCGAGCGTCTCGCGTGCCGGATAGAACCAGTCGGGCGGCTCGTCGTAGTCGAGAGCGTCTTCTGATTCGACGGCGCGTTGATATGCGCGAATTGCTTTTGTCCGATCGCCTTTCGCTTCCGCAATCCTGCCGTCGAGGATTTCCACCGCCACTTTTGCGATTTCCTTTGGCGAATTCTGGAACACGCCGGGATCATCGCCGAGGGTCTTGCGGGCATTTTCGAACTCCACCTGTTCGCGTTCTGCTGCCGGCACGTCGCCAAGCTGTGCGAATGCAACCGCACGCGCGAAGCGGGTCAGGGTGGTGACATCGGACCGGCAGTCGCCATCGGCGCGCGAATGACATCGCTCCACTTGCCGAAGCGCGCGAGGATGAGAAGTGGAGTGGCGGCCGCCGACTCGAGCATCGGCATCTCTTTCGCCGCCGCGGTGGCGTTGGTGCCGAATTCGTCTCCGAGGCGTTTGGCATCGGCGAAGCGGCCTTCCATCGCGTACGACGCCGCACCGAACTGCAGGTTGTGGTTGTAGTACATCAATGGATAGATCCCTTCGTTGCCGTGCTTCGCGAAGAATTTGCGATCGGCGGAGGCCGCACTCTCGTTCGCCTTCGCAGCGCCGGCGTAATTTCCGGTCCGATGGTAGATGTGCGCCGGCATGTGAACGAGATGTCCCGACGCCGGCGCGAGTACGTTGAGACGATCCGCCGCTTTGAGGGCGCGCTCCGGATGCGGCGATGCCTCGACGGCGTGGATGTAGTAATGATTCGCCCCCAGATGCCGCGGATTGCGCCGCAGCACGGACTCGAGGACTGCCACGATCTCCTCGGTCTGCGGCGCCGGCTTCCCTTCGTGCGACCAGAATTTCCACGGGCGCAGATCCATCATGCTCTCGGCGTAGAGCGTCGCGATGTCGAGATCGTCGGGATATTTTTTCGAGAGCTCCCCCATCGCCTGACTGTAGTCGGCGGCCAGCTTCTTCAGATCGGCATTCGGATCGTTCGAGTATCGCTTCGCGAGAACCGCGATCACGTCGCGTTCTTTCGGTGATGCCTGCTTCTTCAACGCCGATTGCACGGCCTCGTACGCCTGCTTTTCGCGATCGGGATCGACGTCGAGATTGATGTTGGGTCCGAGCGCCAGAGCGACGCCCCAGTCCGCCATTGCCAGGTTCGGATCGCGTTGCGCCGCCTCCTGGAACGACTTGACGGCCGCCTCGTGGTTGAAACCGTAGAGGTACGCCATCCCCTGATCGAAGCACCCCTGTGCCTCCGTATTTTTCGTACTGACAGCAAAGTGGACCTTGCCGAGGCCGGGCTCGATTGCGGCGACCACGAGGATCGCCAGGGTTGGAAAAAACATGAACGACTCCTCCGTTTTTTGCGTGAATCTTAACTTGGCCTTGACAATCTGTCCCGGCTGAATGAGCATTCATTCAGTCATGGCTCGGCAGTCCCTGGCCAGGTCCGAGGTTTCTCGGCCACAGAGCAAACGGGAGCGGATCCTCCGCGCGGCGACCGACGTCTTCGCGCAACGCGGCTATTTCAACGCCAAGGTCTCGGAGATCGCCAAGGCCGCCGGCGTTGCCGATGGCACCATCTACCTCTATTTCGACGGCAAGGAAGATCTGCTGACCAGCATCTTCCGGGAGCACACGCGCAACTACCTGCAGTCGCTCGAGCGGGACGTCGCCAACGTCATCCGCCCCGAGGAGCGGATCCGCATCGCGATCCGCCATCATCTCGAGACGCTGGGGCGCGATCGGTCGCTCGCCATCGTCGCGCAGGTCGAGCTGCGACACAGCCTCAAGTTCATGGCGCTGCTGTCGCACCAGGAAGTCGCCGACTACCTCAACATCCTGCGCAAGATTGTCGAGCAGGGTCAGGCCGACGGCGTTTTCCGCCGCACTCTGCATCCGCAACTGGTCGCGAAGGCAATCTTCGGAATCGTGGACGAGATGGTGACGTCGTGGATCTTGTCGGAAAAGGACTACGCGCTCGACGATCAGACCGACGAGGTGGCGGAGCTCGTGCTCAACGGGTTGCTGTGAGCCGATTTAGTCGCGATTCAAGTCCTCGTAAAACTCGCGAACGCATTCGTCGCAGATCGTCGCTCCGCGACCGGTGATCACAGTCTTGACCTGCGGAGGAAGCTTTCCGCAGAAATTGCATTGATGGCCGCGCCAGACTTTCTTTTCATGCGCCTTCGCCTCGGCGCGGGTCACATGAGCGTTTACCCACGCGCTTCGAATTCCTGGATACATGCGCTCGGCACGACGCAACGCCTCGGCGACCGTACGAAATCCGCTCGATGTACCGACCACATTCCATTCATCATCGCAGTGTTGCAACCAAATCCCGTCGCCGTAAAGTGATTCAACGACGACTAATTTTGACATGCGCCCTAACTCTCTGCCGTCGATCAGCAGATGGGTTCGGCCCGAGAAACGTACAGGTGGTTTGGTAACCGCATAACGAAGGACGCGGGCGCCGTCGAGGACAGGTGGAGGTTTCACTCCGTCGCTGTAGCCGGCGATGCGGTCGGCGGCACGTCTTCCCAGTCGCTGTGCGGCAGGCGGTTCAGAATCAGCCAATTCCAAACCAGCTCGCCGTAGCCGTGCGTTTTCATTCCGCGCTTTTCGTAAAACGGCATCAATAGCTTCTGCAGCCGCGGAAGGTTGTAGAACGGAACGCCCGGGAAGTAGTGATGCTCGAGATGGTAATTCGAGAAGAGAAAGACCGGGTCCCAGAACCATGAGCCCTTCACGAGCGTGGCCCACTGCGCCGGATCGTCGGGATTGATGTCGTAGTGCTGGCCGAGGCGATTCAGAGCAAACGCGATCGGGAAGACAAAAAAGACAGGCACGACGTAGAGCTTGAACGCGATCCAGGGCCCACCGATGACGGCGACCGCCGCGAGAATCGCGAGCTGAAAGAGGATGGTCGCGATCCGCTCCCTCGCGATGAGTTTCTGCAGCTCCGGTTCATACGAGACGGTCTCTTTTTTCGCCGCCCGAAAGTAGATCGGAAACAGCGCCGGCGTGAAATAGAGCGCCTTCAGCCAACGCACATTTTTCTTCGGGGAGAGGTAATGGCGCTTGGGATCCTCCTCCGGAGATCCGAGGCCGGCGTGGTGGTCGAGGTGCCAGCGGATGAACTGCGATGCCGAGATTCCGCTCGGCATCGCATAGAGCAATCCCAGGAAGCGGTAGATCCGATCGCTGTTGACGGTCAGGACCGCGCGGTGAACAACCTCATGCAGCAGGACGGTGAAATCGAAGACCGCGAAGCCCGCCATGAACGCAAACGGCAGCCACAAATACCACCGATCGAAATGGACAATCGCGAGTGCCGAGGCGGCGATAACCGCGAAGTTCAGGAAAGCAATCAGCGCGTGCAGCCACGGCCGCTTCTGGTGCAGCGCGCGCAGATCCTCGGCCGACAATTCGGCGGCCAGGTCGCGCTTCAATTGCTGCGCGTGATCAGCATAATAGGAGGGCATACCCGACAACCTGACAACCTGACCACCCCTGCATTTTATTCAGCCATGCGCGTCTACACCATCGGACACTCGACGCGTTCCCTTGACGAGCTGATCGGACTCCTTCGGGAGCACGGAATCAAGCGTCTTGCCGATATTCGCCGCTTTCCGGGGTCACGCCGCTATCCTCATTTTTCGAAGGAATCGCTCTCGAAATCGCTTCCGGAGGCGGGCATTGCGTACGTACATGTCGCGGAGCTCGGCGGGCGCCGCGATCCGCTGCCGGACTCGCCAAACACGGCCTGGCGCAACGGTCAATTTCGAGGCTATGCCGACCACATGGCCACTGCTGAGTTTCAGGAGGCGCTGGACCGATTGCTGGTGTCCGATGTTCCGACCGCGATCATGTGCGCGGAGGCCGTCCCGTGGCGCTGCCATCGCAATCTGGTTGCGGATGAGTTGACGCGCCGCGGACACGAAGTGGTTCACATCCTCGGCCCCGGCGCAAGACAACGCCACGCGATGAACCCGGTGGCGCAGGTGGTCAACGATCATCTGGTGGATCCCTCGTCATCATGAGTCGCGAGACGACGAAGGATCTCCGTTGACGAGATCCTTCGCTTCGCTCAGGATGACGGCCCGAAATGCTGGTCCTCCACGATCCACTGCGGCAGACCGATCTTCCGCGCGGCTGCATCGCCACCATCGGCAATTTCGACGGCATGCACATCGGCCATCAGGCGATCATCCGCGGCGTGGTGGAGCAGGCGCGAGCAACGCAGCGACCGTCGGCAGTCATCACGTTTCATCCCCACCCGCTTTCGATCGTTGCGCCTGACCGGGTCCCGAAACAGATCCTGACGCTGTCCCAGAAGGAGGAGCTTCTCCGGGCCATGGGCGTCGACGCGCTGCTGATCATCCCGTTCACGCACGAGTTTTCGCGATGGACGGCCGATCGCTTCATCCACGACTTCCTCGTTTCGGCGCTCCAGGTGAAAGAAGTGCGCATCGGACGCGACTTCTGCTTCGGTGCGGGACGCGAAGGAAATCTCGAGAAGTTGCAGGCGGCCGGGGCGCGGCTGGGCTTCGCGGTTCAGGGCGTCGACGAAGTCCGTATTCGCGGTATTCGCGTTTCCAGCTCCATCGTGCGCGATGCCATCACGAAAGGGGCGATGCGCGCGGTCGCTCTGGCGCTCGGCCGCACGTATTTCATCGACGGACGCGTGGTGACCGGACGGCGGCTCGGGCGCAAGATCGGATTCCCGACCGTCAACATCGATCCGGCCAACGAGCTGCACCCCGGCGGCGGCGTTTACGTGACGACTTCCCGTTTCGAGAGTTTCGCGCGCTCGTTCGAAAGCGTCACCAACATCGGAGTACGGCCCACCTTGTACGAGAACTATGCGCTAACGATCGAGAGTCACATCCTCGATTTCGACTCCAACGTCTACGGCGACATGGTCCGGCTCTATTTTCATCATCTGCTGCGCCGCGAGCAGCAGTTCCGTTCGGCCCTCGAGCTGAACAATCAGATCCACCTCGACATCGAGCGGTCGCGGCGGTACTTCGCGCGGCATCCGGTTCGCTTCAACGAGATCGGAGTCCGAACGCAGCCGTGACTGATCCCGTCTTTGCTCTGGTCCTGATCGTCTCCGCGGTCGCGAGTCTGCTGGCGGTGCGCCTTTTCAAAACGCTCGACAGCAATCTCGACGTTTGGATGACGCCACTGGTCGCGGGCGTCGCAAGCGGCGTACTTCTGCGATTGATCGGGATCGCTTCGCCGTACGCCATTGCCATCGTGCTGACCCTGGCAGTCCTTTACGTGCGTCTGACCGGTCACGAGAGTGAACCGATCGACGGTATGTTGCTGGGCGCCGCCTGCGGAGCGACCGCCGCAATCGCGCTCGTCATTCACAGCGAGACCGAATGCCGCGTGGTCGCGGAGTGTCTTCTGGCCGGAGCGGTGGCCGGTTACGGAACCACCTTCGCGGCCTTTCATGTGACCGACCGGCTCCGCCAGCTTCTGATCGACGCGGCAACAGCCGTGGCCGCAATCGGTGTGGCGTACATTCCGCATTTCATTCGCGACGACCGCGCCAGCGCCATGGCCGCCGTGATCCTCGTGCCGCTGATCGCCTTGGTCACCGTTTTCCAGCAGTGGCCCGACGTGCGCGCGGAATTGAGCCACGAAGCGGCCCTCGGCTTCGTCAAGGACACCGACATCCGCCGCACCGCCCACCCACTCCTCCGCCTGGGGAGCGGCGGGTGGGCGGATCGCAGAGCGCACCGCGAATTCGTGCGCCTCGCCAACAAGATCGCCTTGCGCAAGCGGCAGCAGCGAAACCGTCCCGACGACATCGCACGGCTCTATCAGGTGGAGATCATCAAGCTGCGCATGCAGATTCAGGAGATGAGCAGGATCGATCGCGATGTCGTGACAGCATCGAATTCCGCCAAAGTTCGGTCGGATACAATGGCTCACAGCAAATGACGAGACGCCTTCTCGTTCTTTTGGTGTGCGGTCTCGCTCCCACTCTCCTCCTCGCTCAAGCCAAAGACATGGGCCAGGCGGCGCAGTACTACAAACAGACGCTGCCGAAAAAAGGGAAATTCAAATTCTTCACGCCGCCCAGGAAAGGCGGCGAGGTGCATTACGAAGCGAAGAGCCAAACGCTGGAACGCGAGGAATACGCAATCCTGGAAGGTGACGTGAAGGTCACCTATGAAGACCTCAAATTCACCGCCGACAAGCTCACCTACAACAAGCGCACCGGCGACGTCACCGCTCAGGGGCATGTGATCCTCGATCAAGGCACGACCCGGCTGGCCGGCGACCAGGCCGTGTTCAACCTCGACACCAAGACCGGAACGTTCTTTCACGCCACCGGCAGCATGGAGCCGGCGATGTACTTCACGGGCGAAAAACTCGAGAAGATTTCCGACGAGACGTATCGCCTGACCAACGGAATCCTGACCTCATGCGATCTCGACTCGCCGTCGTGGTCGATTCATGTCTCGCGCGCCGACGTGACCCTCGACGATTACGCCCGGATGCGCAACGTCGCGTTTCGCGTGCATCGCGTGCCGCTGTTGTGGTTACCGCACCTGGTGTGGCCGACCAAGGGAGATCGCAGCCGCGGCTTTTTGATTCCCAGGATCATGTTTCAGTCCTGTGATCCGAAGAGCGCGCACTGCTTTGGAAATCGCCTGGAGCTGGGCTACTTCGTGCCGTTCGGCGATTCGGTCGACGCGACCCTCTACGGAGATCTCAACAGCAACGGCTACAACGGATTCGGCCTCGATCTTCGCTACCTTCCCTCGTCCGATGTGAAACTGGGCGAGTTCAACGGATATGTCGTCAACGACGTCGCTGCAAAAAAAGAGCAGTGGCGATACAACTACAAACACTCGCAGGAGAATCTGCCGCAGGGCTTTCGGGGCGTCGTCGATGTCGAGGACATCTCCGATCTCGATTTCTTTAGAAACTACGATCGCGATCCGCGCCTGCACACGCTGTCGCAGATCTATTCGTCGGCCTACCTGACCAAGAACACGGCGACATATTCGGTCAACGTCCTGGCCGATCGCCGCGACATCATCCTGGGCCACACCAATCCTGCCGACCTGACCTCGCCGATCATCAGGCAGCGGTTCGAACAACTCCCTTCGCTGCAGTACCGCATCTATCCCACCCGCGTTCTCGGGTCGCCCATCTATTTTTCGATGGAGTCATCGGCCTCGCACCTGGTGACGAACGGACTCGTGAACGGCCCCTCAGCGAACTACTATCGCGGCGATATTTTTCCCACCGTTTCGATGCAGATCCCTTCGCCTGCGTGGCTGTCGATCAAGCCCCAGATTTCGGCGCGCGAGACTTACTACAGCGCCAGTCTGCTGCCGACCGCCAACCCGGCCGCGCAAACGACGGCCGTGGAACGGTCGCTGAGGCGCTCTTACGTGCAGGGGCAGGTCGAGATCGTCGGCCCGTCGTTCAGCCGGATCTTCAACGAGTCGATCGGGAACTTCACGCGGTTCAAGCACGTGATCGAGCCGCGATTCCGCTACGTCTACACCACCAACGTGACCGGGACGCAGCAGGAAATCATTCGATTCGACACCGTCGACACGCCGTTCCTGCCGGTCGTGCCGAACTCGGTCGAATACTCGTTGACGCAGCGGCTGATCGGCAAAGAAAAAGATGGCGGATCGGCGCGTGAGGTCCTGTCATTCTCGCTGCGACAATCGGTCTCGCTTTCGAAACCGTTCACCAGCTCCACCGGTGGAAATCTTCCCGGAACAACCACGCCGCCGGGCGAGAACAAATTCACACCGCTTGTGGCGAGCCTGCATATCAACCCCTATCAGTCGCTGACATTCGACAGCAGCGCGACCTTCGGCAACGTGTCGCATCAACTCGATCAGCTCAGCGTGGCCGCCAATCTCGTCGGCACAGGCACGCGCGCCGACAAATATCTGAGCTTCAGCTGGTTTTCTTCGTTCGCGCAGCCGGGCGTCACTGGAGCAGTCAGCAACAGTCAGATCCGACTCAACAGCGGTTCCTCCCTCCTCGGCAACCGAATCCGCGCCGACATGCAGCTCAATTACGACGCCCATCTGGGACTCTTTCTCGAACAGCGCTACATCGTCGGCGCCAACGCCTCCTGCTACGGCCTGGCGGTCGAGTACCGCCGGTTCCTGGTTTATGATCCTTTACCGGAACCGAGAAACAGTTTCGGGATTGCCGTCACGCTGAAAAATGTAGGGACGATCGGCACACACTAGTCCTGAGTGCTGAGTCCTGAGTGCTGAGTCCCAACCGCCCCTCAGGACTCAGGACTCAGGACTCAGGACTTCGATGTCACACAACGGAACGATGAAGGGTTTGATCCTGTCGGGCGGGAAGGGCACGCGCATGCGCCCGCTCACGTACACCTCCGCCAAGCAGTTGATCCCGGTCGCGAACAAGCCCGTTCTGGTCTACGGTATCGAAGCGATCGTGGCGGCCGGCATCGAAGACATCGCCATCATCGTGTCGCCCGAGACCGGCGACGAGATCCGCGATTGCATTGGCGACGGCTCGAAGTTCCGCGCGAACGTCTGCTACATCGAGCAGGATGCCCCTCGCGGACTGGCGCACGCCGTCCTGACCGCCGAATCCTTTCTCCGCGACTCGCCCTTCGTCATGTACCTCGGTGACAACCTGCTGCAGCACGGCATCACGCCGCTGGTGCAGGAATATCGCTCGCTCGATTGCAACAGCGAGATTCTTCTCACCAAGGTGCCCAATCCGTCGCAGTTCGGCGTGGCGGAGCTGTCGGCGGAAGGACGGGTGGTCAGGCTCACCGAGAAGCCCGCCCAGCCGAAGTCCGATCTGGCGCTGGTGGGGGTGTACATGTTCGACGAAAACATTTTTGACGCTGCCAAGGCCATCAAACCGTCCAAGCGGGGCGAGCTCGAAATCACCGATGCCATCCAGTGGCTGCTCGATCACAAATTCACCGTGCATCCGCACATCGTGCAGGGGTGGTGGAAGGACACCGGGAAAATCGAGGACATGCTGGAGGCCAATCGCACGGTGCTGGATACATTCGATCGCGTCGTGCGCGGCAGGATCGAAGGCACGACTTCGATCGAGGGCAAAGTTTTTGTGGAGGATGGAGCGCAGATCGTCGACTCCGTCGTGCGCGGGCCTTCGATCATCGGAGCCGGCGCACGCATCACGCACGCCTACGTCGGTCCCTACACATCGATCGGAAACGGCTGCCTGCTCGAGAACTGCGAAATCGAGAATTCGATCGTCCTCGAGAACTCGATGATCTCGTACGTCGAAGGCCGCATCGAGGCCAGCCTGATCGGAAAAAACGTGAAGATCACCCGCACGCATCGCAAGCCGGCGGCGTATCGATTCATGCTGGGCGACAACAGCGAAGTCGGCATCACGTAGTGAAGAAGAGAGTGGCTGTTGCCGCCGCGATTGCCATCGTCGCCGCGTGCGGACGGCCCCATCCGCCGACCGGCGCGATCATGCGGCAGAATCTGGCCGAGATGCGCAAAGCGATTCGCGATTTTCGCGTCGACAAAAAACGGCCGCCCACCATGCTGAAGGAGCTCGTTCCCAGGTATCTCGGCAGCATTCCAAAAGATCCGGTGACCGGCCAGGCCGATTGGCGCGTTGTCACCGAAGCGCCGGTCCGCCAGGATGAATTTCGAAAAGCGCTGCTGCTGGTGGCGTCCGGCATCGTCGACGTTCGCAGCAACGCTCCCGGCACCGACTCCAACGGCAAGCCGTGGTCGGAGTACTGATGCCGAACGTCTACACATTCAAGGACTTCGAAGGCAGCAGTCACCGCATCCTGATCGATCTGATCAGCCGCTTTTCCGACGGAGCGAACACCCTTCTCGACCTCGGTGCCGCCGGCGGAGAGCTGGGCGAGGCCCTGCGGAGCCGATTCAAGCGCACGATCGGATTCGAATGCGACGTCGACCGCATCGGCGACCTGCGCAAGCACTTCGATCAGGCGGTGATCACCGATCTGGAAACTGTGAGGCGCCTTCCCAACCACGCGCACGCGATCGTGCTCGCCGACATCCTCGAACACCTGCGCGATCCCCGGTCATTGCTGCAGTGCGTGCGCCAGTCGCTCTCTCACCAGGGACACGTCTTCATTTCCGTGCCGAACATCGCCAATGTGACGGTCCGCATCGGACTGCTGTTCGGGATTTTCGAGTATCGCGAGCGCGGCATTCTCGACTCGTCGCACCTCCGCTTTTACACCATGCGCGCGATCAAGCGTGAAATCGAAAGCGCAGGATTTCGGATCGTGGCCATCCGCGGCTCGTCGGTGCCTGTCCGCCTCATCATGCCGCGCGCGCCGGAGTTGTTCCTGCGCCTGTGCGAACGCATCCTCACCATCGTGACGCGGATCTGGCGCGGCCTTTTTGCTTACCAGATCATCATCGTCGCACGACGTCGATGACCGACAATGCCATCGCGGCCATCGCGGCGACCGCAGACAGCCACCACCACCCCCGCCCGATCCGACGCGAGAAAATCACTTCATGCCTGCCGGCCGGCACACTCACGCCCGCGAACAGCATGTTGATCTCGACCGGCTTCGCGTCGCGACCATCGATCGTCACGCGCAGCTCGGGCGTCAATTTTTCGGATGAGGCCAGAAACGTCGGGCCATCGACCTCGATTTTTTGCTCATCCTCGCGATAACTGAGAAGTTTGACGTTCCCGAGTCCGGTGGAGGACAGCGGCCCTCCGCTGTCTACGATGGCCTCCTGCGAAAAATCGATGTTCTTTGTCTGTATCAATGCGTCTTCGCTCATCTTCCGCAGCCGCGAGACCGACCAGAACCGCGGCAGCTCCGAGGCGTTCCGAAAAATCCGCGCGTCGGGCAGCTCGCGATCGAAGACCACCGGAACGGTCACCCGCCCGTAGACCACAATCTCGCCGCGGATTCCGATCGACTCCACCCGCAACGTCAGCGTATCGCCGGCGCGCGCGAAAGGACGCACCGGCACGTACATCTTGTTCATGACCTTGATGTCGGAGGGCGTGAATGCACGGCCGGACAACACCGTGTTGCCGCGAAGAAGCGTGACGACGATCCGCGGATTGGGTCCGATCTCCTCCGCGAGGTGGATCGGCAGCTCGATCGCGTAAAACGGCCCGGCATCGATCCGGATGGATTGCTGGATCAGAGCGCCGGGAAGAATCGTGGTCGGCTTTCCGGCCAGCACCGTGTTTCGAAACGTCGTCCACTTGATGATGTCGATGTCGCGCTTCTCGACGTAGTAGCGCACGCCGAGCATCGAGGTCAGTGGGTCGGCGAAATCGAATTTCAGGCTGTTGAACCCGATGACTGTGGAGTTGTTCGCAAACGACGTCGGATCAATACGACCCAGGAGACGACGATACTTGGCCTCCGACGAGAAGTGGCTGCGCACATCCTCCAATTCGTAGAGCTCCGAGGTGTTGGGCCAGAGTGTGATGAAAAACGGAGCGATGCGAAACGGTCTCGGCTGCGATTGCAGGAACGCCACCAGCGGCGTGGAGGGCGGCATCGCGACCGCGGGCTCGAGGTAGGGATAAAACCGGCCTGCGAAGACGGCCAGGTCGCCGGCCGCGATGACCGCCAGCGCGGCGGGAACGAGCAGACGCCAGCGTCGCGCCAGCAGCGCGCAACCGGCGGCCGACAGATACGCGGTCGCCAATGGCAGCACGATTTGCAGTCGCGTGAGGGGTGAGTACTTGAATCCCGGCAGCGCGCCGATGACCCGCACGATGGGAGTGACGCCGAACATGCACGCCAGCGCAATCGCGGCGGTGGCAAGCCAGAACCATCGCGACCGCGCTCGGCGATTCGCGATCGCGATCAGCGAGAGCGGGATGGCAATCAGTCCGAGGTACACGGTGGCTTCGACGTAGTTGTTGAGGATGCCCAGAGCGCCGTCACCATTCCAATTGTGGTATGCCGGATTGCCGAGCCGATCGGGACTCACGAAGCTCGCGATATGGCGAACCGGGAACGCGTGCTCCAGCGAAGCGTTCGACCGTGTCGATAGATAGCCACTGCGACGCACAAACTGAAAGAACGGAACGAGCGACGGCGCGGCGATGAGAAGGGCGAGCATCGTTGCCATGATCGCTGTTGCGATCGGCCGTAGACGCGGTCTGATCAATGCGTAGATGACCGCCAGCCAGGCGCCATAGGCCATCGAGGCGGGAAATCCTGCCAGCGCGTACGCCAGCGCGATCACGAAAATGACCCAGAACGGCGTGTGTCTTCGCCTGGCGATCCATAGCAGCGCGGGAAACAATGCGGCGGCGTTGGTGGTCTGCCACAGCCAACGCACCGCAAGTGCTCCCGAGGCGGCGAACAGGATTGCGCCGACTGCAGCGGCCCCTTTTCCGAGTCGCTCTTCGCGAAGCCAGAGATACGTAAACCAGAACGCGACGTTGAGCTTGAGAAAAATGATTCCGGTGTAAACCCATGCCAGCGGCAGCACCAGCGTCGGAAGGAGAATGAATGGCGACAAAACCGCGGAAGCCGAGGAGCCGAAACCCGGGACCCCGCTCGCGACATACGGGTTCCAATGAAATGCGCGCCAATCGTGCTTCAGCAGCGACATCAAGGTGAAATACGACGTGGGCGGATCATTGAGCAGTGAGTTTTGCGCTTCCACCGACCTTACCGTCGACCACGGATCGAAGTTGTAGAAGACATCGTTGGGCGACAGGATGCGATGCATGAACAGCGTGGGAAAGAAAAATGCGAAGTGATAGACCGCCAGCGCGATGAGCGCGACCCGATGTTTGCGGAGCGGACGCAAGCGGCCTGAGTTTAGACTGAAAGCGTGCCGAAGAAGCTTCTGATCGCCGCCGACGTCGATCGTTCGTTCCACCAGCGCGCGGCAGCCGACGGACGGTTCGAAATCATCGATCGCCCGGTACGGACCGAGGAGGAGCTGGCGGCGATTGTGGGCGCGTGCGAGATTCTGGTCACGCGCTCCTTCAACCGCGTGACGCGCCGCGTCATCGACTCCGCCCCTGGCCTCGAGCTGATCGCCCAGGGGACGAGCGGCACGGACAACATCGATCACGCTGCCGCTGACGCTCGCCGAATCACGATTCTGAATTTGCCGGGCGCGAATGCCGATGCGGTCGCGGAGCTGGTCATCGGCCTGATGATCACACTGACGCGGACCGTCCCTGCTTACACGCGGGAGATCGTTCGCGGCCTTTGGAATCGCGACGATTGCGCCACGCGCCACGAGCTCCGTCACCATCGCCTCGGCGTGGTCGGACTCGGCCAGGTCGGCGGGCGTGTCGCTCGACTCGCAAGCGTTTTCGGCATGCCCGTGTCGGCGGTCGATCCATACATCAGCGACTTTGGCGTTGCAAATCGTGTGTGGTCACTCAACGACCTGCTGCAGACCAGCGATATCCTGACCTTGCACGTTCCGCTGACTGCCGAGACGCGAAGGATGATCGGCGCTTCACAACTGAAGTTGATGCCGCGCGGCTCGATCCTGATCAACACCGCACGGGGCGAAGTTCTCGATCAGAAGGCAGCTCTCGAATCGCTCCAATCGAATCACCTGGCCGGACTGGCGCTCGACGTCTTCGACCCCGAGCCGCCGGTCACCGGATTTCCCGACGATCCGCGCCTCATCCTCACGCCGCATATCGGCGGATGCACGTTCGAAGCGAAGAGCTCGATCGGCGCGAAGCTGTATGAGAAGATCTGCGCCTTTTATGAAAAAAATTCTCCTGCTTCTGCTGATCGCGGCGAGCGCTGAAGCCGCCGATCAGAAAATTCTCATCCCGGTTTTGTACAACGGACCGGGCCAGGGCACACGGTGGCAATCGGGCCTCGCCATCATCAACAAAATGTCGCAATCCTTTCGAAGTCCCGGCGTCCCCTTCGCCATTCTTTGTCCGATTCCGGAGGGATGCTTTGCCGACGCAATTCCGGCCGGTCAATTTGGATGGTTGGCACTCAACACCGCGCCGGGCGGTCTCCTTCTGATGGCGCCGGCCGAGGAGGCTGACAAACTCGTGTTGCGGCTGGAAATCGGGGCTGTTCCGCGAAATCCAATCAATGGGATCGGTACAGCGATTCCGATCGTTCGCGAGCGCGATTTTCGGATTCCACAGTTACCTTACCCCATGTCGCGATGGGAGGCGGCAATCGCGCTCGTGTTCGCGTTTACGATCCCGATTCCAACGAAGGCGCGCAGGTCCAGGTTTCGATCCGGCCCTGGATCCAGCTGATCGGCCCGCCGCTCGACTCGGCCATCGTGATTTTGCACGTGACCCACGTCGTGGGAACGAGCACGCCAATTCCCACGCCCGCGTACGCCGAGTTCGACCTTGCGCAAGTGTTTCCGGCAGCCGCATCGCAGGCGTTCAATTTCAACATCGACGTCGAGCCGGTGACGCCCGGTCTCCGTTTGTGGGCCTTTTGGACCGTGACTAACGCGGCCAACGACGTCACGGCGATCTGGCCCCAATGACGCCTAACACGTTCGGAATCGGCCACTGATGCTCGTTGCTGCCGTTTTCAAGGAAGCCGGTTTCGTAACTGCCGCAAAGATCGAGATCGACGCCGCCAGCGTGAATCGACAAGCTCGCCTCCGGACCTCCTTCGAGGTGCATCGCACGGGTGATGTCGAGTGGAAGTTTGAGGATTCGCTCGTTGAACTCCCGCATGCTGTAGGGCACGCGAGAGAAGAGAAACAGCACCCGCCCGCGGGAATCCTCAGCCAGAGCTGCCTCACTCCAACGGCGATTGCTCGGCGACCAGACGTTGTTGCGATTGGCGGCGATCAGCCTCAGGTTCTGGACGACGACGTTGTATCGCGTCAGATCAACGGTTCGTTTTGCCGGGTCGAAATCGAGCCACAGTATGCCCGGATTTGCGGCCAGCACTGACCGGTAGTTGTTGAAGCGCGGATTGTTGAGATGCGAGCCATGACGCAGGTAGCCGACGTTGGACCGCTGATCGGATTGAAACATGCCCAGGTTGATGACGATCGACATATGGGCGTGGCGGGACCACTCCAACGCCGTCCGTGCCGCCCCTTCCTCGGAGGCCAGCGCAACATCGAGCGCCGCCTGATTCGGGTCGACGCGCACGATGTAGAGAGTGCCAGCCGTTGTGAACTCGACGCCTGGCTGAAGCGTTTTCCAGCCTTGAAGCGCAAGGATTGCGGCGAGCGCCAGTGTCATCCGGAAACCAAAGCGCCGTCGCGGAACACGTCGCGCACCAGGTTGACGCCGAAGTGATAGACGAGGTGCAGGTAGTTGGGCGCCTCGAGGAGGACGATGTCGGCGCGCTTGCCAGCCTCGATCGAGCCGGTCTCGTGCGCCAGGCCCAGCGATGCCGCGCCGTTCAGCGTCGCGGCGGTCAGCGATTCTTCCACGGTCATCTTCATCTGCAGGGTCGCGAGCTGCATGACCATGCTCATCGACTCGGTCATCGACGATCCGGGATTGCAATCGGTGGAGAGCGACACGATGGCGCCGGCATCGATGAGCGCGCGGGCGGGCGCGTAGCGCTGCGACATCAGAAAGAAGCTGGTGGCCGGAAGAAGATTCGCGATCGTGCTCGATCCTGCCAGCGCGGCCATCCCCTTTTCTGAGATGTGCATCAGATGATCGGCCGACGCAGCGCCGAGTGTGGCCGCGAGCGCCGCGCCGTCGCCGTCGCTGAATTCATCGGCGTGCACGCGCGGACGAAGGCCGAGTGCCAGACCGGCGCGAAGGACGCGCTGGCCCTGCTCGCGGCTGAGCGCCCCGCGCTCGATAAAGGCATCGCAGAAATTCGCGAGCTTCTCCTTTGCGACCGCGGGCAGGATGGCATCGACGATCTGATCGACATAGGACGGGTCGCGTCGTTCGGGGGGAAAGTCGTGCGCGGCCAGACAGGTCGGAACGAGTTGCACCGGTGAGCTTTCGTTTGCCGTGCGAATTGCGCGCAGCTGTTTGATCTCATCGGCAACGTTGAGTCCGTATCCGCTCTTCGCTTCGGCGGTGGTCGTGCCGTGGCGCGCCATCGTTCGCGCGCGCTCGAGGATGTTGTCGACAAGCTGTTTTTCGGTGGCCGCGCGTGTCGCGCGCACGGTCGAGGCGATTCCGCCGCCCGACGCTGCGATCTGTTCGTAGGTTTCACCCTGCAGCCTGCGATTGAATTCCGATTCGCGATAGCCGGCCCAGGGCAGATGGGTGTGCGAGTCGACGAAGCCCGGAATGGCGGTCGCCTTCCGGGCGTCGAAATCCTCGGTGATGGGAAAGTCGGTGCGGCGCTCGGGCCCGACGTAATCGATCCGCCCGTCGCGCACCACGATCACCGACTTTTCGTGGACGGCCAGCTTGCGCATGGCTGCGCCGCGGACGCCGGCCCGGCCGGTGGGTGTGGCGATTTGCGAGAGATTGCGAATGAGTAGAGCGCTACTCACTCTTGGCGCGATACATCGACGTGATGGGAAGCTCGTTCGCTTCCTGCTCGGCATCGAGCATCAGGAGATGCTGGACCGTGTCCATGGTGGCCTGCAGCTTGTTGCGCGCCGAGCGTCGCTCGACTTTCAGGTCCTGAATCGTTTTCTCGAGGTCGGCCACGCGGCTCATGGCCTGCGACACCAGGCGCTCGGAGAGAAGCTCGGCGTCTTTGACGATCAGCTCCGCTTCCTTGCGGGCGTTCGCCTTCACGTCTTCGGAGACCTTCTGCGCCGACAGCAGCGTGTCCTTCAGAATCCGCTCGCGTTGATTGTGATCGTCGAGGTCTTCGCGCAACATGACGTTCTCGCGCGAAAGGCGGTCGACGTCCTTGATGAGCACCTCGATCTCTTCCGCGACCATCTGCAGATAGGCACGGACCTCGTCGGGATCGAATCCCTTCAGCTTGCGTGCAAAAATCTGTTTTTGGATTTCGAGCGGTGTGAGGTTCGGCATGGACGCCCTCCCGGCACTTTACCTTGGAAAAAGTATAAGCCCGACCAGTTGCCGGATGATGAAAATCGCCAAAAGAAGCAGCAGAGGCGACCAGTCAATGCCGGCCGTCTTATGGGGCGGCAACAGCCGGCGGAACGGTCGGAGGAACGGCCAGGCCATCCGGCCGAAGATGTCGTTGAGCTGATTGAGGATGCTGTAGGCGGCGCGGTTGCGCCATCGAAACGACGTTTGGGACGCAAAAAAGACAATCCACGAAATGATGACCCATACCACCACCACCCACTGGATCACCTCCAGAATCCACCAGATGGTCTGATACAGGACCAGCAAGAGCGGCATCCTCAACCTCGAGGCCCGAAAATCGCGCGCCCGATGCGCACGATGGTCGACCCTTCCTCGATCGCGATCTCGAAGTCCTCGCTCATCCCCATCGACAGGTGGCGGAGTCCCACCTGATCGCGAATTCCTCGCAGCCGGTAGAAGTGCTTGCGCGGATCGCCGATGGGGGGAATGGACATTAGTCCGATTAATTGTATATTATTAATAGTACGTATTTGCTTTACCATATTGTCTACGTCCTGGGGCGCGACGCCGCTCTTCTGCTCCTCGTCGCCGAGGTTCACCTGCAGCAACACCTCCCGCGGCGCCTCGGAGGCGCGAGCGATCTTCTGCGCCAGATCGACAGAGTCGACTGTTTCGATCACGTCGAAAATCCGCACCGCATCCTTTGCTTTGTTGGACTGCAGATGACCGATGAGGTGCCATCGCGCGCTGTTGCGGACCTGCGGTTTCTTGTCCCGCGCTTCCTGCACGCGATTTTCGCCGATGTGCGTGACGCCCGCGGCAATGGCCTCATCGATGCGATCGGAGCCGAAGGTCTTCGAAACGGCAACCAGCGTGACGTCGCTGCGGTTGCGCCCGGCCCGATCGCAGGCAGCACGGATCCTGGCCTCGACCGCCGCGAGATTCTCAGCGATCGTCACGATGCTTCTCCACATAACGCCCCTGGCCGCGATCGACCGCCAGATTCGCGAGGCGATCGGCCTCTTTGTTTCCCGCGCGGAGCGTGTGGCGGATCGAAAAATCAGGAAAGTAACTCGCGAGGCCTCGCGCTTTCTTGTACAGCGGTACCAGATTCTCGTGTTTGACGCGAAATTTCCCCAGCATCTGATTCACCAGAAGCAGCGAATCGGAGACGATCTCGACATCGGTGGCCCCTTCTTCGCGGGCGAGAGTAAGCGCCTCGAGAAGGCCGGAGTACTCCGCGACATTGTTGGTGGTGATGCCCAGGTAGCCGGAGACTTCGATGATGGTGCCGGAGTCGGTGGTCATGTAGACCCCGTAGCCGGCCGGACCGGGATTGCCGCGCGACGCGCCATCGACATAGGCGGTCACCTTCAGGACTGCGGCCTCTCCAGATAGAGGATGCGATGACAGCCCTCGCAGCGCACCAGCTCACCCCGCTTGAGCTGCTGAAAGAGAGCCGGACGAATGCGCGTCCGGCAGGCGCTGCAGGAGTCGTTCACCACGCGCGCCACCGCCACGTTCTGCCGCTGCTTGAAGATCTGGTAGAACTCGCGTTTGAGCCGGTCGGACAGTTGACCCTCGATCGACGTCACCCGCTCCTTCAGCTTCTCGACCTCGATCCGCAGATCGCCTAACGAATGCTGCCACGCGGCGTGCGCCTGGTCCCAGCGCGATTTCAGGTCGGCGCTTCCCGACTCCCTTTGATTGAGATCGCTCTGCAGCGATTCGATCTCCGACATCGCTTTCAGCTCGGCCTCTTCCAGCTCCTTGACCTGTTTGCGCGTGGAATCGATCTCTTTCCACGCCGCGGCGTATTGCTGCTGATTTTTCACCTGCATCAACTGCCCTTGATATTTCTTGAGCAGCTCCTGGTGATCGGAAAGCTCGCCGTCGACGCGCCGGTGCTCCCTGGAGAGCTGTTCGATCGATTGTCTGAGCCCGGTCATCTCATCGTTCGCCGTTTGCCATTCGCGATCGACGGCTGCGAACGATTCGGGCTTGGTGGTCAGCTGTTTTTCACGGTCGCCGAGCTGCGACAGGACAGTTTGCAGTTCCCATAGTCTTTCAACGTCCGGATTCAACAGTCCCTCCAAAAACACGAAAGGCGTTCCGGTCGCGGAACGCCTTGATGGCTGGATGCTTTTTGATTCGCAAAGTGAGACGCCGCATCACGCTCCTGGTGGGTCCACCAGGATTCGAACCTGGGACCTGCCGGTTATGAGCCGGTAGCTCTGACCGCTGAGCTATGGACCCGGACGGGCGATTCTATCAAAACGGGTGATGCGTCATCCTGACCCCGCGGAGCGGGGGAAGGATCTCCTTTGACGAGATCCTTCGCCGTCTTTGCGGCTCAGGGTGACTGCTTACCGGATCTCGACGCCGTCTCCGATGTGCATGTTGAAGCGCATGAGGACGATCTTTGCGGTCGCGGTGTGGCTCTCCGCGGTCAGCACGGCCAGCTCGCCCAGGACCTGGCGCTGGCCCTCGGGCGGATTGTAACGAAAGACGGTGAGGAATTCGCCGGGCAAAACCTGATCGTCACGGCCGAGGTTGATCTGGACAAGATAGCCCTCGCCGAGCGCTTCCAGCCAGTCGCCTCCCTGGGAGCTGATGATGAAACCTTTTCGCTTACCGCTGGCCGGATCGCAGAACGCCGGCATGGCCGGTATGCGCGCCAGCGGAATCGGAAGCTGCGGCATCGGCTTCAGTCGTGCGCCCACCGGAACTTCGGCGCATGAACGCGTGATGATTCCGCGCGAACGCTCGCCGTCGACACAGAGAACTTTCACCTGACCGACGTAGTCATATTGCCGTCCGATGATGTTGTAGTGGTTCGCCGGGTGTTTAATCAAAGCGCGTGGCATGACCAGGATGTAAGTCTCGCCGGCAGTGAGTCCGGTCGACGAACCGCCGTCGATGAACGCCAGATCGCCTTCCGATCCGTCGATCGATTGAACGTCTGCGCCCGGTTGATAGCGCAGCTCGGCGTCTTCCCACCCACCGATCGCATTGGGCAACGGCTCGTTGGGATCGCCGATGTAGCCGTAGCAGTAGATGTCAGATTCCTCGGCCAGAGGAACCGGGCCCGCCGTCCCGCCGAGAGAGTCGGCAGCGGTGACGATCGGTCGCACGATCTGGCCTCCGAGAGGAGTGCCGGTCGTTTCGCCAAGCGTTCCGCCTGCCGCAGTCTTGCCGCCGCCCGCTCCGGTCCCGGCAGCCCCGGTCGTTCCACCACCCTCCGCCTGTTGCGCGATTTCCCCCTCGACCAGAAGAACGTCGCCGGGATAAATCCAGTGCGCATCGGTGATCCAGGTGTTCGCTTCCCAAAGCTGGGGCCACATGTAGCCGTTGTTGTAGAACTGTGTCGCAAGGGCCCACAGCGTGTCGCCGGGCTTGATGGTGTAGGTCTTCGCACCGGCGGGATAGGTGGCCGGATCGGGTGGGTTGTATGGCGTCCAGTGATCGCCAACTTTGTGGAGATTCTTCGGCGGGCGCGTTGATTTTACTTTCGCCGCCGTTTTCTCGGCAGGTTTCTTCTCGGTTGCTTTCTTTGCGGCTGGCTTTTCAGCCGCTTTTTTCTCAGCAGGCTTCGCTGCTTTTTTTGTGGCCGCTTTCGGCGTCGTCGTTTTCGCCGTCGTCGACTTCGGAGCTGGCGCCTGCGTTGTCGTGGACGTCGCCGCAGTTGTCTTCGCGGTTGTCTTCTTTGTCGCAGGACTCGTCGTCGTAGGCGCAGGAGTCGGAGTCGGAGCTGGGCTCGTCGTCGACGCCGGCGCTTTCGCCGTCTTCTTCGCCGGCGATGTCGCAGTTTTCGTGGTAGTCGCGGGCGCCTGCGTGTCTGTCTTGGTCGCCGCTTGAGGCGCGGCCCACACGGCAGTCGCCACCGCTAAAAAGAGAATGGGAGCCACCCGACGCACACTGACCATCTTCCCTCCCATAAAATTGTCGAGCGTTACAACGTTAGCTCAACAGCGGACAACGGTCAAGTGCCGGTGGGAATTGATTTTAGCGAAGTGTCACAGCGCCATCGGCCGTGGTAACGGCTCCCGCCGCCCCGTCGAGCTGCTGGAACTGCTTCTTGCGCTGCTGATAGCGCGTCATGACCCTTTTCACGTAAGAACGCGTTTCCTGAAAGGGCGGCACGCCGCCGTAGCGCTCGACGTTACCCTCGCCGGCGTTGTAGGCCGCGATGGCGTTCTTCAGGTTTCCGTCGAAACGGCCCTGGAGATACTTCAGGTATTTCACGCCGGCGTCGACGTTCTGCTCCGGATCGTAGAGGTTCGTCGCTCCCAGCCAGCGGCCGGTTCGGGGCATGAGTTGCATGAGGCCCTGCGCGCCTACAGGCGATCGCGCAGTGCGATGAAAGCGAGATTCCGTCTCGACGACCGCTGCCACCAGCGCCGGATCGACATCGTATTTCTGCGCTTTTTCGTGAATCAGGCCGCCGAAGGGGAGCGCGTTCTGGAGGAAATCGCGGCGGATGGCTGTGCTGATCCGGGCCATTTCCACGTGAAAGAGATCGGTCTTCGGCTGCGGAACCAGCTCGATCTTCTCGGCTGGAAGCCATTTGTCGTCGTAAAGCGCGATGCGCTGCGTGACGACGCGTTCGGGAAGAACGCGAGAGAGTTTGAACAGCGAATTGGCGGCAAAGCCGTCGCTGAGCTTCGCCACCACCTGAGCGTGATGGCCGTCGTCCTTGACGATACGGACCGAGTCGAGGTCCTTCTGCACGAGGAAATGGACGTGCTGGAGGACTTCCGTGGCTCCCCCAATCGACAGGGCGGTTCCTAGTGCCACGGTGGCGAGCGCACGAGCGCCCACAGCGCGAATCACGCGGTGGCGCTCAGCGCGCCGGCGCATGTTCGCGGAGCGAGACGACAGGGAATCCACGAGGATATTTTTCTTCATAGCTCCAAGTTATTTCGCTGAAAATAAATTGCTACTCTCTGAGTCGCATTCACAACGCGAGGTGCGGTGCGCTTATGCCAGATTTGGCAAGGTAAGGCTTGGGGACTTTGACCGAAGTGCCTGAGAAATAGTGATTTACTCGCCGAAGACCTCAGCAGAAAATTTTTCGATCCGCGTCTCTTCAGCTCGCCACGCCCCGGGCGGCAAGCCGGCCTTGACGCAGGTTTGATCGAGGAATGTCTGGCGGTCCCAGCCATATTCGGTGGCCACCTGAGGCAGCAGCAGCCCCGCGAACGTTCCTCGGCTGATGATGAGGCCGTCCCGGCCGACCTCGATTTCGCTGACGTCGCGGACCGGCTCGATCGGTCCCATCACGGAGATCTCGAGGTCGAGCTGCGGCATCTCATCCTTGCGCACTGGAAAAAATCGCGGATCGCGAAAGGCGGCCGAGACGGCGCTGGTCGCGACGGCGCGATACAGCGGCTCCATGGCCCGGATCGATCCGATGCAGCCGCGCAGATCCCCCCGTTTCGTTCGCAGCGTCACGAACGCGCCGGCGGGACGGCGCAGATCTTCGTCGTAGTCGTCCGCGCGAACCTCCGTAGGACGGCCGTCGAGCGTCGACTCAATCGACGTTCGGGCGAGTCTCAGCAGCCGTTGGCGTTGTTCTTCGTTCAGCACGATAGATGAGCATCAGGTTGCGGATGTAGACCATCAGCCCGGCCCCTTGCCCGATGATGAAGACGATGTCGCGTTTATGAATGGCATAGGCGGTCGTGATGATTCCTCCCACGATGGACAGGTACCAGAAGACGATCGGAATGTGGCTTTCACGCTTTTTCTCGGAAGCGATCCACTGCACGATGAAGCGCGCGCCGAAAATGAACTGGCCGAGGAGACCGAAGGTGAGCCAGGCCTGGTCGAGCGTCATGCTTCGTCTTTCAATTTGTAGTTCAGCATGCGCTTCGACATCCAGCGCACGGCCAGGCAATCGACCAGGCCGCGAAATGCGCGATTCATGGCACCGTACTTCGAGACTCCAAACTTTCGCACGCGATGATTGACGGGAACCTCGATCACTTTGCGACCTCGCATGCGCACGAGGGTCGGCAAAAAGCGATGCATTCCGTTGTACAGCGCGATTCGATCGATGGCGTCGCGTTTCACGAGCTTGAGCGAACAGCCGGTGTCGGTGATGCGATCGCCGGTGATCCAGTTGCGGACACCGTTGCCGACCCGCGACTGAATCTTTCTCGCGAAGGAGTCCTGACGATTCACACGGACGCCGATGACCATGTCGGCGCCACTCTCCTCGAGCTTGCGCATCATCATCGGAATGTCGGCCGGGTCATTTTGCAGATCGGCGTCCAGCGAAACGACGTATTTGCCCTTGGCAGCGCGCCAGGCGGCGTCGAGGGCCGCCGTCTGTCCGCTGTTTTTCTCGAAGGTCAGGACGCGCAGATTCGGATATCTGGCGCGGCTCTGCTGCAGGACGGCAAGACTCCGATCGACCGAACCGTCATCGACCGCAACCATCTCGTACGACCACGGCTTATCGCGCAGCGCGGCCGCGATTTCGTCGAGCAGGATCGGAACGTTTTCTTCCTCATTGAAAACGGGGAAAACGACCGAGAGGTCTGGTGCGGTGGTCATCGCCCCTCATCCGCCGCGTCGCGGCAACTGCCAGATCCCTCGCCCCGCGTCAGCGGGGAGAGGGTGGCCCGAAGGGCCGGGTGAGAGGCGATCATTGCGGCAGTCTAACGCCGAACGCGCGCTCGAAATTTTGTGTGGTGGTCTCGGCCACCACCTCCAGCGGCACCTTCCACAACGACGCCAGCAGCTCGGCGATCTTGATCACGAAGGCCGGCTCGTTGTCTTTCCCGCGAAACGGGACCGGCGCGAGATAAGGCGTATCGGTCTCGATCAGAACGCGATCATGAGGCAGTCGGCGCGCGCAATCGCGCAGCGTCTCGGTACTTCGAAAAGTCACGATCCCGGAAAATGAAATGAAGTAGCCTCGGTCGATGAGCTGACTGGCCATCTGATACGACTCCGTGAACGAATGCAGGACGCCCTTGCCCTCCGGCAGGATCTTCAGCAGGTCGTCGTTCGATTCGCGGTTGTGCACGATGATCGGCTTATCGAGGCTCTTGGCCAGAGCGATGTGCTTTTCGAAAACTTCAATCTGCTTCTCGCGCGGCGAATGCATGTAGTGGTAGTCGAGACCGATCTCGCCGATCGCGACGACACGAGGCTCGGTGGCGAGTTTCTCGATCTTTTGAAACGCGGCCTGGTCGCAATCTCGCGCCTCGTGGGGATGAAACCCGACCGCCGCCCACACATCGGCATTGAGCTGCGCAATGGTGAGAGCCTGCGGCGCATCGCCCAGCTTCGTGGCTGGAACAATGAATCCGCGCACGTTCTGCCCGCGCGCGCGAGCGAGCGCAGGATCGGCATCGGCCATGGTGAGGTGACAGTGCGAATCGGTGAAGCGGATCAAACGCGCTCCACAATCGCCGTGCGAAGCGCGGCAATCAGATAGATTTCTTCATTGAGCTTTGGCATCGGTTGCTCGGTTGCTGGGTTGCTCGGTTGCTAAGCAACTCAGCAACTCAGCAACCGTCTTGCTGTAAACATCCACTGCGTCTAACAACTCGCGCTTGACGATGTATTCGTTTGCGCCGTGCGCATCGAGAATCGAGCCCGGCCCGAACAGCAGCGGCTTGCCGAGGTTGCTCAGGTGCGGGATGTCGGTATTGAAGGCGACCACCGTCGACGGTGCTCCCTCCGGCACGATCATGAATTGCGGCGCGTTTCCACGCGCCATCGTGATCTTGCCGCCGAAACGGTCGAGGAGCTTCTCCAATTTCGCGCGCACGATTTCGTGGTCGTCGACGGTGCGGAACATCATTTCGCACTCCGCAACCGCCGGGACGATGTTCGGCTTTTCGCCGCCGCGGACGACGCCGACATTCACGGTGGCATTGCCGAGGATTTCGTGCGATCCCCAGTCGGTGGCTTCGATCGCCGTGATCGCGGCGAGCATCTTCTTGATCGCGGAATCGCCGCGCTCGGGATAAGCGGAGTGCGCCGCGACGCCCTCGAAACGAAGGAAAACGGTCAGCGCGCCCTTGGACGCTCGCGCGAATTTCGATTGCGTCGGCTCGCCCACCAAAACGAATTCCGATCCGAGATCGGCCAGCTGACCATTGGCGGTTTTCGCACCAATCGAGTCTGTTTCCTCACCGACCACGAAGAGAAACGCGAAGTCGCGAATGTTTCGCTCGCGCAACCGCAAACCTGCGGCGATCATCGCCGCGATCACACCCTTGGTGTCACACGCTCCCCGGCCGTAGAGATTCGTTGCATCTTCGCGCGAGGCAAACCAGGGCGGGACGGTGTCGATGTGCGAGTTGATCACCACGCGCGGACGGCCGCCTGCAGATGCGTAGACATTGAAACGTGAAGCGGTCACGGCGTAGCGCCGGGTTTGAAATCCGAAGCGCGACATTTCCGCCTCGAGGAACTCTCCCACCGCGCCTTCCTCCTCGGTCGGCGACGGAATATCGATGAGTTGTCGCGCCAGCGCGATCGGATCGATCACTGTCTCGGTCGCCGCCGCTCGCCAAACTCGCTGCGGATCCGCTGCAGATCGGGATCATCGGGCCACTGGCGCGAAATCCGGCGCGCGATCTCCTCGGCCCGGACTCGCTGATGCATCGCGATCGCGATTCCGAGGTGCGCGAGCTCGCGCTCGCGCTGTTCGAGCTGCTCTTTCTGATCGAGGGCGAGTTGATATTGCTCGATCGCCTTCGGGAAATTGCGATTCAGGAGCGCCGTCTCGCCAGTTTGGAAATGCTCGCGCGCCGTCGGTGTGGGAGCCGGCGCCCTCGCCGGCTCAACGGCGGGCGAGGCTCCCGCCGCCACACTGACCGTGGTCTGTGCAGGTGGAGGCGGCGGTACAGGCGCCGGCGCTCCACGGTGCCCTTTCGCGTACCAGCCGACAAGTCCTACGACAACGACGAAGCTGACCATCGCCCACACCCAGGCCGCTTGCGATCGTCGCGGCTCGTTCACGGTCTTGAGCTTCGAGCCGGTGAGCACTGTCGGCTCCGCGGCATATGGCGTCGTCGAAGCGCGTCCGAGTTGTCGCTCCAGCGCCTGGGCGAGATCGGTTGCGGTCGCAAATCTCTCCTCGCGATTTTTTCGCAGGCAGCGCTGGATGATGCTCGCGAGACCCGGCGAAATCTTTGGATTCGCCACCGCGGCATCGCGCGGCTCGTCGCGAATGATCTGGGTCATGGTGTCGGTGATGGTCTCGCCGCGGAAAGGAAGGTTGCCGGTGGCGCCTTCGTAGAGCACGATGCCGAGGGAGAAGATGTCGGTGCGCGGATCGAGAGGCTTGCCGAGAGCCTGCTCGGGCGACATGTAGTGAATCGTTCCGACGATCATTCCCTGCTGCGTCAGGAGCGGCGCCGTCGGGGCGTCAGCGGTCGAGGTCGAGGTCGTCAACTGCTTGGCGATGCCGAAGTCGAGGACCTTCACACGATTTCCGGCGCCGACGATGATGTTCTCCGGCTTCACATCGCGATGAATGACGCCCTTGGCATGCGCTTCTGCCAGCGCCTCGGCGACGCTGCGACCGATCCGGCACAGCTCGGCCTCTGAAATTCGGCGCTTGAAAATTTTCGACAGCGGATGGCCGTCGACGAACTCCATGACGATGAACAGCCGTCCGCCGGCCTCTTCGAAGGAGTGAACGGTGGCGATGTTCGGATGATTGAGTTGCGCCGACGTTCGCGCTTCCCGGCGCAGTCTGGCGATCGCTTCCGCGTCTGCCGCCACGGATGGCGGCAGGATTTTGATGGCCACCACGCGGCCCAGCCGGGTGTCCTCAGCTTTCCACACCTCGCCCATCCCGCCCGCCCCGATCTGCGAAATCAGCCGGTAGGCACCGAGAGTTGTGTCGGCGTGAAGCATGAAAGCATTTTAGGGCCATGCTCGGAATCCTGGCAGTCGCCGCCGTCATCACGTTCATCTCGCCACAGCCGGGATCGCAGGCGGTGGGCATCCTTCCGATTGAAGTGACGGCCAACATCGCGGCCGTCAATCGCGTCGAGTTTTTCGTCGACGGCGCGATGGTCGGCGTGGCGCGGCAGGCGCCGTATCGGATCCTCCATGACTTCGGCACCTCGCTCGCCGGTCACGACGTGGTCGCGAAGGTCTACTCGAACAATTTCAAGAACGTCGAGGTCGCGCAGATCGCGACCGCCGCCATGACCGCCGGCGAGACATTGCATGTCGATCTGGTCGAAGTGCCAATGCGAGTCCGTTCATCGCATCCGTTGCGCGTCGAAGACCTGCGCATCACGGAGAACAGGATCGAGCAGACCATCTCGGATGTGCGATCCGATCGCGGGCCGGCACGATTCGTCTTCGTCGTCGACCGCTCGCTCAGCATGGGGGACGGCAAGCTGACTTCTGCCCTGCGCGCGATCGATGAGGAATCGAAGTTGCTGCGTTCCGACGATCGCATGGAAGTCGTTCTCTTCAACCACAACGTCATGCCGGCGCGTGCGATCGCGCGCGGCGAAGAAGTCGAGGCGATTTTCGGCAGCATTCCGCCGTCGGGCGGAACATCGCTGCGCGACGCGGTCAGCTCGATCGCATCGCGCGATCGAACTTACGCCATCGTGATCACGGACGGCGGCGATCGCAACAGCATGGCCGGCGAGGAAGAGGCATTGCGCAAGGTCAGCGGCACCAGGCTCATCCTCGACGCCATCCTCCTCGGCAACTCCAGCCGCTTTCTCGATCGGGCTGCGAAAAATACCGGCGGCACCATTGCGCGCGCGAGCGCGTCGAGCGTGCAACGCCAGCTCCATCGCATGATCCTCGACATCAACAGCCGCTACACCGTCGCCTACCAGAGTCACGGCAATCCGAGCGGGTGGCGATCGATCAACGTCTCGGCACGGCGGCCAGGGATCGAGATCGTGAATGCGCGAAAAGGATATTTCGCGGAATGAGGTTCTCAGTTCTCAGTTCTCGCTTCTCAGTCCTTCTCTTTGCGACTCTCGTGTCGGCGCAGACGCGGATCGCATCTGACTTCGAGATTCAGCAGATGGAGCAGCAGGTCGCGCGATCGAAAGATTTTCTGTCCCAACTTTCGGGGCATCTGAACCTGGGCGATCTCCGCCTGACGCGAAATGAGACCGCCATGGCGCGGAGCGAGTATGCCAGGGCGCTAGAGATCGCAACCAGTGAGCGGCTGGCTGCACGGCGCGCGTCGGAGATGACGCGCTACGCCACCGCGACGTCCTACGCCGCCCTGGCGGAGGCGAAACTCGGCAGCGCCGCCGACGCATTCGCGTTGTCCGAAGAAGCGATGCGTTACACCAGCGATTCGGGGAAGAGTTGGAATCTCTACGCCAACGCCATGACGGCGCTCGGCAAGGCCGCCAAGGCGGTCAGCGCCTCGCGCAACGCCGTCGCGATTGCATCGCGTGAGAATGACAAGCTCGATCTCGCCATCTATCAATACTCGCTGGCATCCTCGCTGCTCGAGTTGCATGAGACCGCGGAAGCGGAAAAGCTGCTCGTCGACGTCGTCACTTCGCTGCGGTCGGAAGCATTCGCGTCGCTGCGACGCGATGTCGCGCGCACGGAATCGTTCGAGATTTATTCGACCGCGCGCGGCGAACAGGCTGCCTACATTTCGCTTCGCAATCGATCGCAACTGCGCCTGGCGCGGCTGTACGAGGACCGCGGCAACGCCGCGCGCGCACGCGAGCAATACGCAAACGCGCTCGCCGATCGCAGCGACGATCCGACCGCGCTGGCGGCCATGGCGCGCCTCAGCACATCGGCGGGAGAGCGCGAGCGCTACTACGCCGCGGCCTTCGATGCCAATCCGTTCTCGCTGCCGTTGATCCGCGACTACCAGAGTTATCTGAGTGTGGGAGCCGGCGCCATCGCCGGTTCAGCGGCGGGCGAGGCGCCCGCCGCCACACCTGGCAGCCAGGTCCGCCTCGCCCTCCAGCAAATGCAACGCAGCGAATTGATCGCGGCGCGTCAGACGATCGATCAGCTTTTGCAGAAATTTCCCAACAACGACACGCTGCAGCTCCTCGCGCGCGAGATCGAGCAGCGACGTGGTGGCGGCAGCGATCTTCACGCCCTGATCGCCGCGTTTAACAACAACACACTGACCGCTGAGAAACGCGCAGAACTCGATCAAAAGACATTTACCAGCGACGTGGTCTTTGATCAGGGGCCGCCATTCGAAACGGGAAAGATCGGCGACGTCCCATTCCGCTTCAGCGAGCCCATGACATTCAAGGGAACATTCGCCGCCGGCGTCCGGCTGCGACTCACCTATCGAATTCTCGGAGCGTCGCAACTGAGCGGCGCCGACGCGCTCCTGCTCGAGCCGGTGCGACTGGAGAATCCGCGATGACGCCGTTGCTTTTGGCAGTCGTGGTCGCAGCAACCGATCGCGGCGTCCTGGTCGCGCACAGCGGATCGATCGAGATGTACGATCGAACCGCCACGTCTCGCTTGTGGAGCGGCGAAGGCTTGCAAACGCCGGCGCGCATCGTGACGTCTAAGGATCAAGCGGTGATCATCGATCCGCTCGCGAGCCAAATCCGAACCATCGATCTCGCATCCGGGCGAGGAACAACACTGCCCACCGGCGAGACCCCGACGGACGGACTGTTTTTGAACGGCCGGTTTTATCTCCTCGAGCGCGACGCTCGAGCCCTCGAACGGATCGGAGCGGACGGCACGAGGGCGTCCATTCCTCTGGCCGCCGATCCGGCGTTTATCCGCCAGGCGGGCGGCCGCCTCTACGTCTACAGCCGCACGCCGGGAGTTCTTCAGGAAGTCACGCCGTCGCCGTTCGAGGTGCGGCGCAGTGTGAATGTTGCGCCGTTCGCGTCGGATCTGGAAATCGATCCGAAGAATGCATATCTCGTCTATCCGCGCGGCGGAAAAATCGGAATCGTTTCGCTGACCGCGATGAAGTCGAGCGGAACCTTCGATGTGGGCGCAGTTCCGATCGACGCCGCCTTCGCCTCCACCGGCACCGCCCTGACGGCGCGAACGCTCGCCGTCGCCGACCCGTCCGCAAAGCGCGTGTGGATGGTCCAGGGAGCGGAATCGTTCGCGCAAGCCGTCGCCCGTGGTTTTCTCCGCGGCCTCATCGGCCTCGGCCTCTACGGCGGCGGGGCGTCGCAGTTCCCGACCGGCGTCGACCGCGTGATCATTCAAGGCCCGCGCTGGTATGCCTACGATTCGAGCAGCGGCACGCTTTACCGCTTCTGGAAATCGAAGAGCACTGTCATTTCGAAAAATGTTGCATGGGAAGGATTTGCGGTCGGTCCGGGCGCTGTTTACGTGTGGGACGACGCGGTACGCCGGTTGCAGCGCTCAGACACCAATGACTGATCGAAAAACATGTATCCGATGCGGGCGCCCCATCGACGCTTACGCACGCTCCTGCCCGTTTTGCAATTGGGATCAATCGCAGGCCGTGCCGCCGCCGGAGGAGATGATCATCAGCACCGCACCGCCGTACGTGCCGCCCGACGAGCGGTCATGGTGGCGCGGAAAAATTCTGGCGGCCGGCGCGTTCGTCGCGCTTCTGGTCATCGCGTTCGTCGTGGGCACGTTGATCCACGGCTTCGAACCGAGCGAAGTGAAAGCTGCTCAGAAAAAAGAGTCGACGCCACAGCCGCAGTTGCAGCAGACATTCAAACCCGCGCCGCGAAGCAAGGTGACGCTGGTGCCGGTCAGCGGATCCGGTCTTCCGGAGTCGATTGAACAACCGATCACCAGCGCTCCGCCGCAAGCGCCCGGCCAGCAGCCTAACGATGCCACTGCCTTGCCGGCCGACCAGTACGCGGCCGCGGCCGCTCGCGCGAAAGCGCAACTTGAAGCAGCGAAGAAAAGCGAGTTGGTGGATCCCCGCTCGATCACCGGCGCGGCATACCAGCAAGCCGAAAGGCCCAAACGCGTGCTGTCTGAAACGCCTCGCAGCGTGTCGCGAACCGAAGCCTATCTGGAGTCGAAGCCGCTGCCGCACATCAATGTCGATCACGACATCACTGCGCGATTGAATCTGACCGTGTCGCCCAACGGACGCGTCACAGAGATCGACGTCAACGAGTCGATTCCCGACATGCCGAAGCTGATCGCAGCGGTGCAGAACTGGCGATTCCGGCCTGCCACGGAAAACGGAACGCCAGTGACAGCGCGGGTGGCAGTCGATATAACCTTCCGAGCAAATGAGTAAGGCCGTGTGCGTCGCGTGCCAGCACGCGATCGATGACGCCGCCAGAATCTGTCCTTACTGCGGATCCGATCCGCGCACCGGCAAGAAGGTCGTCGACACTCAGGCGCTTCTGCAGGAAGTTTTTCATCCCCGCGAGATGTCGGCCACCGAAGAAGTGTTGCAGTACGCGCGGCAGCGGCAGGGTGTCGTCATCACCTTCGCGGTCATCCTCGTGCTGGCGCTGCTGGCGGGAGTCCATCAGTACGTGCTGCGGCGCAATCGAACGGCGGTGTCCGATTCCGCCGCCGTGCCGCTGACCGACGTCGCAGATCTCAGCAGTCAGCAGGAGGAAACGCGGCCGCTGCCGATGCCCGATCTCAAATTCCAACACGACGGACGCCCGCTGACGATGCGCAGCTTCATCGTCGAGCCGGGCGCGGTGGCACCGCAAAGTGGCACGCCGGCGGCCGCCGGAGTCGGCGGCGCTCCACCAAAGCAGTGACGATCGCCATCGCCGTCATTCTGGTCGCGAGCGTGGTCGGCCTGCTGCTGTACATGCGGGCGCAAAAACCTGTCACCGGCGTGCAGCAGCTCATTCAACAAGGCCGTTATGCCGATGCGGTTGCGGCGGCGGGCGGCGACTGGCTCCATCGCGCCGAGGCTTTGAAATTGTTAGGCCGGTTCGAGGAGGCCATCGAATCGTATCGGCGATCGAATGATCCCGCCGCGCGCGAGGGAATCGCTCTGTCGCTCGCGCATCTCCAGCGCGATCTCGACGAGGCGCAGCGTTTGATGGAAGAGCAGATCAATCTCTTTCCGCAAATCCAGGAGTTCCAGGCCCTCGGCCTCGCGTACATTTTGCTGCGCGACGGAAAACGCGAGGAAGCGCTCCGCGTATTTGGCGATAACGTGGAGCTGTTGGAAACGCGGTTCCGCGATGACTACACCGATCGCGATCCGCTACTCGCTGAAACGCTCTTCATGTACGCAAAGCTCGAGGAAGCGGCCGGAGATCACGCTCGCGCGGGTGCCTTACGCGCGAAGGCCGCGGCGTGGGCGCCGGGCAGCGTGTGGGCCAAGCCGTCATCCTGACGGCTCAGAGCGCCAGCGCCAGCCGATGAAATTCGCCGCGAATGCGCTGCATGTTGATGGGCGCCGCGCACGGATGCACCCGATTGGTCAGCAGCACCATGATGCGATCGCGATCGGGATCGATCCACAATGACGTTCCGGTGAAACCGGTGTGGCCGTATGCGCGCGGCGACAGCATCCTGGTGGCCTCGCTCCCGGTGGGGAGTTGCCATCCGAATCCGCGCGCGTCATCGAGTCTGGGGGTGTGATTGCGGATGGCCTCATCGACGATTTCTCGCGGCAGGACTTCGGCGTTCACCCACGCCTGCGCCATGCGAAAGATTGCGCGCGCCGTGGCGAAGAGTCCCGCATTGCCCGCCGTCCCACCCGCGAAAAACGAATTGCCATCGTGGGTTTCGCCCCAGATCAGACGGTCGCGCGGCGCCTTGATGTTGGCCATCTTCGCTTCGTAGCGCTGTCCCCACTCGGTCGCGGCGATGCGCGATCCCAGTGACGCACGCGGATTGAACATCGCGTCGGCCGGGAGGATCGACTTGGCGCGCGAAAGGTAATCGCTGAGCGCATACCACAGCAGAATGAAATTGAGATCGGAGTACACCACCTTCGTGCCCCGCTCGTACTCCTGCCCTTCCTTCAGGATCGTGTCGATGTACTTGGCCGTGTGCGCGTACAAGGGCAGCCATGCCCGCAGTCCGGAGGTGTGCGTCAGCAGCTCGCGATATGAGAATTCGTAGTACTTATCGTCTATATTTTTTATCGACTGAAGAAGCAGCGTGGTCGTCACCAGCGGCTTGGTGAGCGAGGCGCAGTCGTAAATCGTATCGAGCGTCGCCCGGATCCGGACCGGCACAACCACCGCGTTTCCGACCGCCCCTTCCGCGATGATTCCGCGCGAATCGCCCACCGCATACACCGCCGACGGAAACGACCCGACGTCGATTTCGCTCTGTAGGAATGCCTCGATCAATCGGCAGCACTGGAACATGTGCTGCTGGCATGTGTCAACGCGATTTTTTGTTCCGCAGCGTGTTAACCTGAAATCGCTCGATGCTGAAACTCGAGAAGCTCGAAATCAACGGCTTCAAATCGTTCTACGATCCCGCCCAACTCACCTTCCCGGTCGCGTTGACCGCCGTGGTCGGCCCGAACGGCTGCGGCAAGTCGAATATCTGCGACGCCATCATCTGGGTCCTGGGCGAGAACCGCGCCACGCACATCCGCGGCGAGACGATGGAAGACGTCATTTTCCAGGGATCGGCGCGCCGGCGTCCGCTGTCGATGGGCGAGGTCACGCTCACGCTGAAGACCGACAACGGACATCCCGCCGCCGAGGATGGCCGCATCACGCTGCATCGCCGGGTGTTTCGAACGGGCGAATCGGAGTTTCGACTCAACGGAAAGCGCGTGCGGATGAAAGATATCTCCGACATCCTCATGGACACCGGGCTGGGCATCCGCAATTACTCGGTGATGGAGCAGGGCAAGATCGATCTGATCCTCTCCAACAAGCCGCAGGATCGCCGCCGCCTCATCGAGGAAGCCGCCGGCATCACGAAATACAAAACGAAGCGGCGCGCGGCTGAGCTGAAGCTCGAAGAGACGCAGGCGAACTTGCTGCGCATCGACGACACGCTGGCCGAAGTCACCCGCAATTTGAATTCGCTCAAGCGTCAGGCAGGAAGGGCGCGGCGACACAAAGAGCTGGTTGAAGAGCTCTCGACTGCCAAGCGCGCGCTGTACAAAGGTCGCATTGTGCTTGCGCAGAGCGAGCAGCGCACGGCCGAAGAAGGAGTTGCTGCTGCCCAGGCAAGCGAAAGCGAGCTGGCGGCGCAACTGGCAACCGACGAAGCTGCGCTGGCCGAGCATCGCACGCTGCTGACGAATCGCGCCTCGCGCGCTTCGGCCGCTCGTGAGGAGATCGCAGCAGTCACAGGCGATGTCGAGCGTCTCCGATCATTCCTGCAGCAGTCGGAATCGGCGCTGACCGACCTGCGCAATCGCATCGAAATCGCACGCGGGCAGACCACCAATATCGGCGACGAAGCGACGGAGCAACAGGCGCAACTCGACGAAAGGCTGGAAGCGCTCGCGAACGCGCGGGGGGAGCGCAATCGCCTTCGCGAGATCGCGGAGCAGCTCGAACGCGAGCGTCAGGAAAAGTCGGACGAGGTCCGCGGCCACGAGAAAGCGCTGGCGGACAATCGCGAAACGCTCATGCGCACGATCGCGAACATTTCCGAGGCGCGCAATCAGGTGCATCAGATCGAAGTGGCCGTCGAGAAATGCGAGTTTTACCTCGGCAAGCTCACCGAGGCGGCGCGGAAGGCGACTGAAAGCCGCGATGGCGCACGCGCGACCATGCGCGAATGGGACGCCGCCGTTCGCGCGGCAGAGTCGGCGCTGGTCGCCGCGCAGCATGCGGCACGCGATGCGGTTGCCAAACGCGACGACGTCTCTTCGCGCCGCGACGCGATGCGCGAGTCGCTCGCCAGCGCGCGCGATCGCGTATCGCAGATCACCTACAAGATCGATTCGGTCCGCACGCTGCTGGCCTCGCTGGAAGCGCAGGACGAGAATGTTCGCAGCGCGATTCTGGAGCTGATTCCGAATGCGACCTCGGCTGCCGAGTCCGTGCACGCGACCCAGGGATTCGAAGCCGCCCTCGACACGCTGCTGCGCGAAGTGTCGAAAGCGACGGTCGTCGACGACGCGAGCGTTGCGTTGAAGGCCATCAAGCGCTTGCGCGAGCGCGGAGCAGGGCGCGGTGCGTTCCTCAATGTCGCACACCCTCTCCCCGCGCGCGGGGAGAGGAACGGGGTGAGGGGCGACGCCGTTTACGCCGTCGTCGGCGAAGGCACAGTTGCCGATGCCGTCCGGAGCGCGATCCCGGAGGCCTACATCGTGGGCGATCTCCAACAGGCGATCGATGGCGCGAAGGAGCGGCCGCACGCCACATTCGTCACGCTCGACGGCGACATCGTTCGCGGCCCCCTGCTCATCGGCGGCAAAATCGAAGGAGCAACGCCGGGCGTCTTTTCGATCAAGCGTCAGCTCGCCGATCTCACCGCACTCCTCGGCACCGAAGAAACGCGGGCGATCGAGCTCGCGACCGAATTGCAAGGACTCGAGGATGAGCTTCACGCCGCCGACGACGCTCGCATCCTCGCCGAGGATCGCGCGCGGACCGCGGAAGTCGCGTTGCGCGATCAGCGCGGCAATCGCGATCACGCCATGATGGAGCTCGATCGCTTCGAGCGCGAGCTGGCCGTGACTTCCGAGGAAAAAACGCTGTACGCCGAGGAGAAAGAGCAGCTCGTCGGGCGACGCAATGCCGCCGTCGCCGATCTCAATCACCTCGAAGAACGCGAGCGCTACATTCACGAGCAGATCCGCACTCACGAGGAGCAGCTCACCGCGGCGCGGGCGCAATTCGAAGAGGTCACCGACATCGCAACGCGAGCGCGCGTCGACGTCGAAACTGCCACCGGCGTGGTCAACGCCGTTCAACGCGAACACGAAAACCTCTCGCGCATCGTCCTCTCCCTCGGATCGCGCACGACGCAATTGCAGCAGGAAATCGAATCGCTGCAACGCAAGCAGCAGGAAACCCAAACGGCGGGCGAGGAGGCGCGAGCGCAACTCGAGCGCGCACTGGTGCGGTTGCGCGACGTCGGCGAAATGCGCATTGCGCTGGAAGCGGAAGTCGCCGATCTCGAATCGCGCGTGCAGCAATTGGAAACGCGCGCCCTCAGCTCGCGCGAACTGTGGAACGCCGCAAAAGATGCATTGTTCGAATCGGAACGGCGCCGCGATCGCGCCAACGCCGCGTTCGACCTTCTTCGCGAGCAGATTGCGCTCGATCTTCATGCCGGCATCGACGCTCTGGCCGAGGTCGAGCCGCCGGTTGATGATCAGGCCCGCGTCAATCTGGAGTCGGAAGTCGCGCGACTGACCGAGCACATCGAACGCATCGGACCGGTCAACGTTCTGGCCATCGAAGAGCATCAGGAGCTCGAGCAGCGTGAGTCGTTCCTTCGAACGCAACGCGATGATCTGGTGCAGGCGATCGAATCGCTGCGATCGACCATCCGAAAGATCAACATCACATCGCGCGAGCTGTTCCGCGACGCATTCAACGGAGTCAACGAGGCCTTCGGTCAAATCTTCGCGTCGCTGTTCGGCGGCGGAGCGGCGAGGATGCAACTGCTCGACGAGGAAGACATCCTGGAGAGCGGCATCGAGCTGATCGCGCAGCCGCCCGGAAAAAGGAATCAGTCGATCGCGCTGCTCTCCGGCGGCGAGCGCGCGCTGACCGCGCTGGCGCTGCTGTTCGCGATCTTCCGCTACAAGCCCAGCCCCTTCTGCATCCTCGACGAGGTCGACGCGCCGCTCGACGAAGTCAACAACGATCGCTTCGTGCGCCTGGTGCGCGACATGTCGCGCGACACGCAGTTCATCATGATCACGCACTCGCGCCGCACCATGGAGGCCGCCGACGTGCTGTACGGCGTGACGATGGAAGAAGCGGGATGCTCGCGCCTGGTCAGCGTGAACTTCGCGGAGATCGAAGCGTAGCCGCAACGATGAGACCGATCGCGGCCGACGCGGTGACATCTGAAGTCCAGTGACGAAAGGCGAGGACGCGTGACACCGCGACCGCCAGCGCGAGGAGCACAGCGATCGCGCGCAGTGTCTTCGACTCGGCGTTCAGAATCAGAACTCCCGCCAGCGCGAATGCGCCGACGGTGTGTCCGCTCGGAAACGAGCTCGCCGACACGCGTGCATGGTGGAACGGGCCCAACCACAACTCCGGCCGTGTCCGTCCGATCGCAAATTTCACGATTTGCACGATCGCACCGCCGGCCGCGCCAGCGACCAACATGCGAATGGCGTAGCCGACCCAGTCGCGTTTCGCGTAGGCCAGGCCCGCCAACGCGAAGAAGAGGATGATCATCACGGGGTTCATCCCGCCGCCGAATCGATTGGCGATGCGAATCCAATCTTCGACCGAGTCCGAATTGATGCGCTCAGCCCACTCGGTGACAGGCGAATCAACGAACATCCAAACCTGTGCGACCAGCGCCGCGGCAGCGATGATGGCAATTCCGGTCAGAGTCCGAATTCGAAGGCGGGTCGCACGAAACTCGGCCAGAATCGCGCCGAAATCGCGGGTATCCTGCAGCAGCCACAAAGCGAAAAGGCCCGAAAGGCACCAGAAGACGACATCCCAGGCCGGCGCTTCGCGGCCAAGAAACGAGAGCTCGTCGATGCCGAGGGGCGCGTTGCAGCAGAGGCGGTTGACGGCCACGATCGGCGAAGGCCAGAAGACCGACAAAATCAGCAGCGCGACGAAGCCCGCGGATGCCAGACGTCGCTTAGCGCCGGTAGACATCGAACCATTTTCCGATCATCTGCACCTGATCGACGAGGCGATAACCGCGCAGCGCGTTGGCGATCTCCCCGGAGTGAATGCGACTCGTCGCGATCACCGTCGGATTGCCGATGTTGTCGGCGTCAACGTATCGCACGCGTTCCAGCTCGCGTGGAAAGTCATAGCGGCTCCACAAGTTCGGACAACTGTAGAGCGCGATTTGCTCTGCGGCGACGTGTTGCTTCTCGAGCGCGACGATCAGCCGCTGCGGTGAGCCAATCGAATTCACGAACGGCATCATGGTGATGGCTGCATAAATCAACGGGATCAGCGGCACGATGCCCACTGCGATCGTGGCTGGCAGCGCGGATCGCCACGTGAGGATCAACGCGATTGCCGCAGAAACAGCAATGATTATCATCAACAATTTTGCTTCGGGCGGAACGCGATTCACGAATACCACAGCGACGACGAGCAGCCCGAGCGTGATACGGCTTGCGACGATCGAGGCGCGATCGGCGATCATCAACGCCACCGGCGGAATCATCGCCATCATGTAGACGTCGAGCTTACTGCTCATGAGCGAGTACGGAATCAGCACCGCCGCGATCCAGCTCAGATAAAAACGATTCGCGCCGCGCAGCGCCGCCATCGCAAGAAAAAACCACGGGAACAGAATTCCGGGAAGGTGCAGCAGGTAAAACCATGGCGGCGCGTTGTGCACCCACGCCCCCACCGCCCGCCCGACCGTCTGCTTGACGATCACCTCCCGCGCGTAGGCCTGCCCGCCCAGCAACATCGCCGGCACGAACCATAGCAGCGGAATCCCGATCATCGCGGCGATGGGCGCGACATAGTTGACGCGTGGAAATCGCTTTTGTCGCCACGCTTCGATGAGAAACAAGACCACGCCGATGACGGGGGCCATCGGCCCTTTGATCAACGTGGCGATTCCGAACGCCACGCCGGCGGGCAGCAGTCTCTCCTGCTGCATCATCCACACGCCCAGAACGATCAAGGCTGTAAAGCTGACATCCATGCGAGCCGTTTGCGCCGATCCCCACACCATCAACGATGTCGCGCAGACGAATGCCGCCATCGGACCACCCATCCGCCACATCAGCCAGATCAGAAACAGGAATGCGATGAGCGACGGCAGCACGAACGCCCACATCGAATAGACGCCCAGCGCAAACGTCAGCACATCGATCATCCAGAAATGCAGGGGCGGTTTGTGGGTGAAGGGCGCGCCGTTCAAAATCGGCAAAAAAAATGCGCCGGTGGCCCGCATTTCGCGGATTACCTCGGCGTATTTCGTCTCGTCGCCGATGAAAAGATCGCGCTGAAACGGCGTGATCCAGGTCGAGAGTATGGCGACAAAGAGCGCGATCAGAAGAGTGCGCGAAGACAGGCTCAACCCTTTGATTATACGCCGCTTAGACGATGCAGGAAATCCGTAAGAGCAGGCCTTGGTACGGGTGTAGAATCGTTTCAATGGATCTTTGAAGGAGGAAAATGAGGATGTCGAATCGGGTCGCAGACATTCAACAGATTCTCAGCACCGAGGATGTAGAGTTTCGGCAGTGGGTCGAAGAGCATCACGCTTGCGAATCCCGTCTGAGCGAGCTCGCCTCCAAGCCTCAGGTGACCATCGAGGAAGAGATGGAAGAGAAGACGTTGAAAAAGCGAAAGCTGCACCTCAAAGATCAAATGGCAGCACGAATTCGGACATACGAATCCAGCAACAGCGTCGCCTAAGTCAGAAGGCAGAAGTCAGAAGGCAGAAGGGTTCTCATGCAGAGTCCTTCTGCCTTCTGCTTTCTGCCTTCTGCCTTGTTTTTGCATAACATCCACCCATGCCGAAAATCCGGTTTGCTCCGGAGGGGTGGCTGTTCATCATCCCCGTGATCATTCTCACGGCGGCGGCGTTGCTTCTCACATGGTGGACCGCCGCAATCGTCTTTGGCCTCCTGGCGGCATTTCTCTTCAACTTTTTTCGCGATCCGCAGCGCGTCGGCTCCGAGCGTCACGTCGATGTTCTTTCGCCCGCCGACGGCACGGTCGTGCAGATCAAGGATGTGAACGACGGCGAAGTTTGGCCCGGACTCACCCGGCAGGTCAGCATCTTCATGTCGGTGTTCGACGTCCACGTGAATCGCGCACCGATCACCGGCCGCATCGTGCACTACGAATACAATCCCGGGAAAAAGATTGCGGCCTTTGCGGAGAAATCATCGACGGAGAACGAACAGAATCTGGTGGTCATCGAAGACGGCAACGGTGGCTGCATTGCCTTCAAGCAGATTGCGGGATTGCTGGCCCGGCGCATCGTCTTCGACAAGAAAGAGGGCGATGAGGTCGTGCGCGGCGAGCGGGTGGGCATGATCAAATTCGGCTCGCGGGTCGACGTCTTTTTTCAGCCCTCGGCGAAAATCAACGTCAAGATGCGCGAGAAGGTGAAAGTCGGATTGACCATCATCGGAGAGATCGAGGAACGCCGATGAAGCCCGAGGTCCGGAAAAATCTTCGACGCGGGGTCTACGTCATTCCGACATCCTTCACGGTGCTCAATCTCTTTTTCGGATTCCGCTCCATCGTCAACAGTACGCGTGGCATCGAGGCCATCGCGAACGGACGCAACGATCTCGCCATCCAGTTCTTCGAGCTGGCCTGCCTGTCGCTTTTCTTCGCGGCGATTTTCGACACCGTCGACGGATTGGTGGCGCGTCAACTCGGTGCCACCAGCGAGTTCGGCAAGGAATACGACTCGCTCGCCGATTGCGTCACGTTCGGCGCCGCGCCGGCCATGCTGGTCTACGCCTGGGGCCTTCGCGCCCTCGGCAACCTCGGCGGCGCGATCGCTTTTCTTTTTCTGGTCAGCGGCTCGCTGCGCCTGGCACGGTTCAACATCATGACCGGCAAGACCGACTATCGCTACTTCGTCGGCCTCCCCATTCCTGCCGGCGCGCTGACGCTGGCCTCGATCATCTTCTACGCGCCCGCGCCGGTGCGCGACGAACATTTCGCGATGATCATGCTGCTGGTGACCGCGGCGGTCGCGTTCGCGATGGTCTCGCCGATCCGCTATCGGAGCCAGAAGGGATTGAATCTTCAGAAAGAGCGGTCGCTGATCTACATCCTCGGGCTGGCGTTGATTCTTGGGATCTTCTCGAGATTTCCGCGTGAGTTTCTCTTCATCGGGGCGATCTGCTACTTCGCCTCCGGCCCGCTGATTCGCCTCTGGTCGATCGCTTTTCCGTCGCGCCAGCCGGCGGAGGAAGTGCTGCAGCCAGTGGACGCGCATTAACTCATATGCCGAAGCCCAAATCGCCGGCCGGCTATCGGATCGGCATCGTCAATCCATTGACGCTGCTCGGCAACGAAGTCAAGACGATCTTGCGCGAACGGTCGTTCCCGTTCGCGAAGCTGGTGTTGCTCGACACGACCGGCAAGACTGCCGGCGCGCTGACAGAGGCCGACGATGAACCGGCGGTCGTAGTGGCTGCCTCGGACGACGAGCTGGAAGATCTCGATCTCGTCTTCTTCTGCGGTCCGCCGGCCGGCAATCGCGAATGGATCGAGCGTTATCGCGATGATCGTTTCATGGTCATCGACGCGTCGCAGCCGTCGACGATCGGGGAAGGAACGCTGGCCGTGGCGGGAATCAACCTGGAGGAAATCGCGGCTGGAGAAAAGTTGATCATCTCGCCGCATCCGGTTGCCATTCCGATCGCGCTGATCCTGCATCAGATCGGAACGCTCAGCATCGTCGAGCAGTGCGCCGCCACGGTCGTGCAGCCGGCCTCGGAATTCGAGCAAGTCGGCGTGGAGGAGCTGGCGCAACAAACCGTCAGCGTCCTCAACGTCAAGGGCGTGACGAAGCACGTTTTCGATCGGCAGCTGGCGTTCAATCTTTATCCGGCGCTGGAACACAACGAGGAATTCATCGTCGACCAGATGCGGCGGCTGACCAATTCCGATTCCGAGCTCGCGCTAATGATCACTCAGGGAACGATCTTCCACAGCCACACTTTCTCGTTGTTCATCAAGACGCGCGACGATCTCTCGGTCGATCAGATCGCGTCGCGGCTCCGCGACAATCCTGCCATCGCGCTGCCGGAACAGGACGAATCGTTCGGAACGATCGACGCCGCCGGTAAGGATCAAGTGCTGGTCGGAGAAGTGCGACGCGATCCGAGCATTCGTGGCGGATTCTGGGTGTGGGCGGTCTGCGATAATCTCCGCCGCAGCTCGGCGCTCAATGCCGTGTTGGTGGCCGAGAGGGTTTTGTTGGCGGATTCGGCGAACTAGGAGCAAAGATGCAGGATTACTACGAGCCGAAAGTCGGCGATCTTGCGCCCGATTTTCAGTTGCCTTCGACGCGCGGAAAAGAAATCAGGCTCAGTGAGCTCAAAGGCACGGACGTGATTCTCTACTTCTATCCGCGCGACGAAACGCCGGGGTGCACGGCCGAGGCCTGCTCGTTTCGCGATCTGGAAGGCGATCTCTCCAAAGCCGGGGCCGCAATCCTGGGCGTCTCGACCGATTCGATGGCCAGCCACGAAAACTTCTCTGGCAAGCACAAGCTGAATTTTCCGTTGCTGTCCGATGAAACGGCCGACGTGTCAAAAATGTACGGCGCCTGGAAAGAGAAGAACATGTATGGCCGTCGCACCTGGGGCGTCGCGCGGACGACCTATTGGATCGGACCCGACCGCCGGATCAAGAAGATCTACAAAAAGGTCGACGCCGCCAAACACGCCGACGAGATCCTCGGCGATATCAAGGCCTCGCGCGCGAAAAAGTGACCGAGCCCGCAATGCTCAGCGAATCAAATACGTGGAACCTGCCGCCGCAATTGCGATCCCGGTGGAACGGTGACACCGGTACCGGCTCGAGATGAAACTAGCTCGCATCCAACAACTTCTCATAACACCGCTGCTGGTCATAAGTGCCGCAACAACCGCCATCGCGCATCCAGGCTCCGGCATCGTTGTTGATCGGCGGGGATACGTTTACTTCGTGGATACCGGGAGCGGAGTTTGGACAATCGACCCCACCGGCAAACTCGCCCGCCACGACGGGCCAAGGTTTCACTGGATGGCCATCGAGCAGGGCGAGCGGCCTTTGGGCGCTCGACTTCCCACGATCCAAGGAGGCGAAGTCGTCGCCGTTGGCGTCAACCCAACACTTCTTCTTTCCAGCGACGTTCCAATAGCGGTTGGGCGGGACGGCGCGGTCTACTATCCAGAGTTCGGACAAGATCAACGCTTGCGAATCGTGCGGTTCACGCGGTCGGGTGTCGGAAGTGTTTGGGCGATCCTTCCATCGAAAGCACAGGGCGGCGCTCTGCGCTGGGTCAACGGCGTGGCCGCGGGCCCCGACGGATCTCTCTACTACACGGAAGACAAGGCGGTGCGAAGGATCGACGAACGAGGTCTAATCTCCACCTTTGCGGAAAGCGTCACAGTATCCGACTGTACAGCAATCCCTGGCACAGAGCCTGGAACCGAACCTTACTTGCGCGGCCTCGCTGTGGCCACGGATGGTACTGTCTTCGTCGCAGCTTCCGGTTGCGGTGCAGTTCTCAGGATCACACGGCGAGGCGAGATCACAACTGTATTGCGGACGACAAGTCCGTGGTCGCCAACGGCCGTTGCGGTCTCTCCAAGCGGTCTCTATGTTCTCGAGTACCTCCACACCGCCTCAGAGGATCGCCAGGCATGGGTGCCGCGCGTACGAAAAGTGCTTCCCAACGGCACGATCGCTCATATTGCGGCCGTCGAACGACCGAAAGCTCGTTAAGGCGGCTGGCTCTAGCCGGCCGTCCCCACGCCGCGAAACGCGCGAATCCGCTTGCACGCTTCTTCCAGCGCCTCGAAATCCTTTGCGAAGCAGAAGCGAAGCATTCTCGTTCCCGCTTCGGAGACGAAGAAGGCCGAGCCGGGAACGGACGCGACCCGCGCGCTCTCGAGAAGTGAGTTTGCGGCCTCGCGATCGTTCCGAAATTCATCGGGAATCTCGGCCAGCATGTAGTACGAGCCTTCCGGGATCGACGGCCGGAATCCCGCTTCGACCAGCGCCTCCGCCAGAATGTTGCGCTTCTTCTGGTAATCGGCAGCCAGATTGCGATAGTACGAGTCGGGAACCTCGAGCGCGCGCGCGACGCCCCATTGCAGCGGAGTGGGCGCGCAGATCGCGAAGAGGTCGTTCATCAGCCCGATCGGAGCGGCGACCCGTTCGCTCGCGACCGCATAACCGATCCGCCAGCCGGTGATCGAAAAGGTCTTGGAGAAGCCGCTGATGGTGATGGCGATGTCGCGGCAGGACGGGATCGACGCGACCGAGACATGTTTTCGTCCGTCGTAGACGATGTACTCGTAGATCTCGTCGGTGAAGATCCAGGCGTTGAATTCGCGACAGAGCGCGCCGATTTTCTCGAGCTCCTCGCGCGTGAACATCTTTCCCGACGGATTGGACGGCGTGCAGACCACGATGGCCTTCGTCTTCGGCGTGAAGGCGGCGCGCAACGCATCGAAATCGATCGACCAGTCGGGCGCCTGGAGCGGCACGAACTTCGGCGTGAATCCGAGGACGCTGAGCGTGTTGAGGTGATAGCCGTAGTAGGGCTCGAACAGGATGACTTCATCGCCGGCGTTGAGCGTCGCCATCGCGGCGCCGAGAAATCCGCCGCTCGATCCGACCGTGACCACGATTTCCTTCGCGGGATCGGCTTTGAATCGGTTGTAGTGTTCCAGCTTCCGCGCGATGCGCTCGCGCAGAAGATCGATGCCTTCGAATTTCGAATAGGTGGCTTTGTTGGCGACGATGGCGTCGCATGCGCCTTCGACGAGCTCGGGAATGGTCGGCAGATCGCAGATTCCCTGGCCGAGGTTGATGCCGCCGACGCGGTCGCACTCGCGGGACATGCGTCGGATATCCGATTGCACCAGGCCGCGGAGACGGTCGCTGATCTGGTTCATGGCGGCGCTAGTGTAAACGCATTCCCGTCGAGCAGCGGAACGGCCTCGTCAACATCGAGTTCCGAGGCCAGGTCGACATCCTCCGGGTATCCAAGATCGATCAATTCGCGGCCCGAACGCGATGCTGTCAGCGCGTGGTGCACGCTGTCCCGCAGCCTCTCGAAGGCCGCCGCGGCGGCCTCGGCATTGTGCGATCGATTTGCGAGGCGGCTGACGATCGCGCCGGCTCCGAGCCAGTCTTCGATCGCGAATCGCAGGCTGCCGTCCGACCATTTCTCGCCGGCCGCGATGACCGCGACCGAGCGATCGCCGACCCAACGCGCCACCGAAGCCGCATTGCGCAGGCAGCCGATCACGACCGCCTTGGCGTCGAGCTCGCGGGCAACGTACGCCAGCGTCGATCCGTTTGGCGACGGCAGCACCAGGCGCAATCCGCGCGGCACATCGCGCAGCGACGCGGGTGCGAGGCTGAATTTCCCCTGGCCGCGCTTCGACGCCAACTCCGCACGACTTTCTTGCGCGATCGCAACCGCGCGTTCGTCGTTCCACTCGCATGGAAAAATCGTCGCACCACGACCGACGGCGATCGTCGTCGCGGTGCTGAATGACAAGACGTCGACGATCACGACGATGCGGTTCCGTGCACAAGCACGCAAACCTTGAAGGCCCCAGTCGCACAGCACGTTCATGGCGTGAATCGCCCCGCCCACCACTCCCCGTTTTCGCGTTCGCTCACCAGTCGCAAACCCTTGACAACATCGTCCCGTAGTGTGTGGAGAATCCCGCTGAGAATCAGCGACCCGCGGACGTGTTTCATGACCGCTGGCAGCAGCGGGATGATGATCTCGGGCAGGATGTTCATCGTGACGATGTCGAACGATGAATCACGCAGCGCGTGGAGCGTCCCGATGAAGAACGCTGCCGGCGCGTGATTGCACGCGCGGTTTTCATCCATCGCGCCGATGGCGTCGAGATCGATATCCAAACCAACGACTTTGCGCGCGCCCAGGCGAAGCATGGCGAAGGAAAGGATGCCGGTGCCGCAACCGATGTCCAATCCGCGCGCATTGTGAAGATCGATCTCTTCCAGCAATTCGATCGAGAGCGCGGTCGATTCATGCGATCCAGTGCCGAACGCCTGCGCCTGGGGGATGACGAGCCGGTGCGGGCGATCGCCCGTCAACAGCGACGCGTCGGCAGCGACCACAAACGACTTGCCGATCAATAGTGGTGTTAATGATTGCTGATATCGATCGAGCCAGTTGACCGGCTCACGATCCTCCTGTCGAATCGCGATCGGCAGATCGCGGAGCGCGTCGGCAGCCGACTCTCGATCAGCAGCGCTTTCGAAGTACGCCGAGAGCATGCCCTCGGCGACAGACATATTCCCGTTCGAGCGCGTGAGAAACAGCCGGCCGAAAACGATTTCCTCGAGCTCCGGAGGATAAGAAATCTGCAGCAGGTAGTCGATTTTCATTTTGGAGTGCGGCGGCACTCCAAACTATCCGCCGAAGAAATCCTTCATCTTGTCGAGTACACCGCGACCGTCTGAAGAATTCTCGCCCTCCTGGACGGCAAATTGTTCCAGCAGCCGCCGCTGCTCATCGGTGAGTGTCGATGGAATTCGCACGTTGACGTGGACGTAGTGATCGCCCCGCCCCGGGCCCTGCAGGAACTGGACGCCCTTGCCGCGCAGCCGGAAAACCTGATTCGGCTGCGTTCCAGGCGGAATTCGCAGGGGCTCCTGGCCCTCGATCGTCTCCGTTTTGATCTCCACGCCGAGTGCGGCCTGCGTGAATGAAATCGCCTGCTCGGAGTGGATGTCGTAATCGCGCCGCGTAAACTTCGGATGGTCTTGAACCGAGATGAAGACGTAGAGATCGCCCGGAGGGCCGCTGTTGTAGCCCGACTCACCTTCGGCCGGCACACGCAGCCGCGAGCCTTCGTCGACGCCTGGAGGGATCTTGACCGACAGCTTTTTGTCCTCGCGGATCCGACCCGCGCCGCCGCAGCCGACGCAGGGATCCTTGATCACCTTACCTGCGCCGCCGCACTGCGGGCACGTGCGCGCGACGGCGAAGAACCCTTGCGAGTACCGAATCTGTCCGCGCCCGTTGCAGCCGGTGCACGTCGCGGGCGACGTTCCCGGCTTCGCGCCGCTGCCCTGGCAGGTGCTGCAGGTGACGACGCGCGGAACGCTGATCGCAATCTCTTTTCCGAAGACGGCATCTTCAAATGACAGCGTGAGGTCGTAGCGAAGATCGTTGCCGCGAGCCGGCCGCGTGGTGCGCTTTCGGCTGGCACCGAAGAAATCGCCGAAGCCGAAAAGGTCGCCCAGGATGTCGCCGAAGTCGGCGAACTGGCTGGGATCGAACCCACCCATCCCGCCCAACCCGCTGTGACCGTAGCGATCGTAGCGCGCGCGTTTCTCCTCATCGGAGAGCACGGCATAGGCCTCGGCCGCCTCCTTGAATTTCTCCTCGGCACGCGGGTCGCCCGGATTTTTGTCGGGATGATGCTTCAAGGCCATCTTGCGGTAAGCCTTCTTGATGTCGTCGAGGCTTGCGTTCCGCTGGAGGCCTAAGACCTCGTAGTAGTCGCGTTTTTCAGTTGCAGCCATGAATTATTGAGGAGTATCGGAGGGCACGCCCGCCTTCACCGGATTGTAGAGCATGACGCTGGTAAGAATTCGCGAGGCATTCTGCAATTCGAAAATTGCGTCGTTGAGGGTGGACTTGCTTTCAGCGGCCACAGATTCCTTCGCCTTGGCGATCATCTTCTGCACCTTGTCTCGGTCGGCGTCAGTGAGCAGCTTCCCGAACTCGCGGAAAACTTTCTCATTGGTGTAAATCATTCCCTCCAGCTTGTTCTGCAGCATTCGCATCTCGCGCCGGTTGGCATCGGCCTTCTGATGCTCTTCCGCTTCCGTGACCAGACGATCGATTTCGTCCTTCGAAAGCCCGCCCGCAGGATTGATTTGTACGCCTTGCGACTGACCGGTGGCCTGATCGCGGGCGGTGACGTTGACGATGCCGTTGGAGTCGATGGCGAAGATGACTTCGATCTGCGGCACGCCGCGCGGTGAAGCGGGGATGCCGACCAGATCGAACTTGCCGAGCGATTTGTTCTCGCGCGCGAATTCGCGCTCGCCCTGCAGCACGTGGACCTGCACTTTGCTCTGATTGTCGGCGACGGTCGTGAAGATCAGCGAGTTCTTGGTCGGGATGGTGGAGTTGCGCTCGATGATCTTGGTGAAGAGCCCGCCGTGCGTTTCGATTCCGAGCGACAGCGGCGTGACGTCCAGAAGGATCATGTCCTTGATGTCGCCGCGGAGGATGCCGCCCTGCACGGCCGCACCGATGGCAACGACTTCGTCGGGATTGATGTTGCGGTTGGGCTCCTTGCCAAAGGCGCGCTGTACTGCTTCGACCACGCGCGGCATGCGCGTCTGCCCGCCTACCAGGACCACTTCATCGATCTGTCCCGGGCGAAGGCCGGCGGCTTTGAGCGCGTCGTTGACCGGATCGATCGTCTTTTGAATGAGATCTTCGACCATCTGCTCGAAGTCGCGTCGCGCCAGAACTTTGTTCAAATGTTTTGGCCCCGCGGCGTCGGAGGAGATGAACGGCAGCGTGATGCGCGTCTCGGGCGCGCTGGACAGATCGTGTTTCGCGCGCTCGGACGCTTCCTTGAGCCGCTGCAGGGCCATGCGGTCATCGCGCAGATTGAGTCCGGTGTCGTGCTGGAAGCCGTCGATCAGCCAATCCATGATCCGCTTATCGAAGTCTTCGCCGCCGAGGTAGGTGTCGCCGGAGGTGGAGAGAACTTCGAACAGACCGTCTTCCAGCTTCAGGATCGAAATATCGAACGTACCGCCGCCGAGGTCGTAGACAGCGATCAACTGGTTCTCTCTGTTGTCCATGCCGTAGGCCAGCGCGGCGGCGGTGGGCTCGTTGATGATACGGAGCACTTCCAGGCCCGCGATTTTGCCGGCGTCGCGGGTGGCCTGACGCTGCGAATCGTTGAAGTACGCCGGCACGGTGATGATGGCCTCGGTGATCGGCTCGCCCAGAAAATCTTCCGCGAACGCTTTGATCTCCATCAGCACGAAGGCCGAGATCTCCTCCGGCGAATATTCGCGATCGCGGATCCGCACTTTGATGTCGCCGTTGGACGCCGCCACGATCTGATAGGGCAGCACCTGCTTGGCGCGCCCGACTTCTTCGGAATCGTACTTGCGGCCGATGAGTCGCTTGATCGCGAACACCGTGTTGAAAGGATTGGTGATCGACTGCCGCTTCGCGATCTGCCCGACCAGACGATCGCCGTCTTCCGTGAAGCCGACCACCGACGGCGTGGTGCGGCTGCCCTCGCGGTTCGGGATCACCTGCGGCGTCGTCACGTCGACGACGGCCACGCAGGAGTTGGTCGTTCCTAAATCAATACCGATGATTTTGGGCATTTCGGGTTCCGAAAATTCTACCTTGCCTCTTCCGATCCACCCACCGCCACCTTGACCATGGCGGGGCGGAGCAGGCGATCATGAAGGAAATAACCTTTTTGCAGGACCGCCACCACGGTGTGCGAGGGAACGTTCGGATTCTCTTCGCGCACCACCGCTTCGTGAATCTTGGGATCGAACGGCACGCCCGATTCCTCGATGGGCCGGAGACCGTGCTTCTTCAGTCCATCGAACAATTGCTTGTAGATCAGGAGAACGCCGCGATGGAAATCATCGCCTTCTGCGGCGTGCTCGAGTGCGCGATCGAAGTTATCGAGCACGGGCAGCAACTCCTTCATCAGATTGGAAAGGGCGTATTTGAAGAAATCCTGTTTCTCGCGCTCAGAGCGCTTTCGGAAATTCTCGAAATCGGCGAGCGTGCGCAGATAGCGATCTTTGTAATCGATCTGCTCCTGCATCAGCGGAGCTTCATCTTGCGCAGCGGCAGCAGCCTTTGCGCGCCGCGTCGCAGTGGAGTCGGCGGCTTCCTTGGCGGCGATCTCCATCGAGTGTTCGAGGTCTTCGATCGACTCCCCGGTATCCTCGAGAACGTAACTGTCGTCGTCGCCGCCGTTCCCGCTGGGTCTTTTTTCGTCTGCCATTACTGCTGCTGCTCCTGTTCTTCCTCGATCTTGCGGCTCAGAGCGCGACTGAGGTAATCGACCAGCGGTGCCATGCGGGCGTACTCCATTCGCATCGGCCCGATGATGCCCACCATTCCCAGCGGCGCGTGCGAGCCGTACCGCCGGGCGACCACGCTGAAATTGTGCACCTGGGTGAAGTCAGTTTCCGATCCGATCAGAATCTGCAGCCCATCTTCGCAAAGGCACGAGTTGAGCAGCTCGATCAGCTTCTGCCGCTCCTGCAGCGCCAGCATCGTCTTCCGCAGCGAAGCGGCATCCGCGTATTCGGGCTTCAGCAGCATCGAAGTCGTACCCTCGACGTACAACTCATGCTCGACCGGCGCCACATCGTTGACGGCTTCGATGCCCAGCGAAATCGTCTTCTGCAGCATCTGGTCGCCCAGAGCGCGCTCTTCTTCCGTCATGCGGACCAGGCGGCGGCGGATGGCATCGAGGTTCTGCCCGGAGAACTCGCTGGTGATGTAGCGGCTGATCTTCTCCAGCTCATCGCGTGTGAACGAGTGCAGCGACTCGATCACCTTGTTCACCACCACGCCGTTCATGCCCACGATGATGCACATGATCTTGTTCTCGGCCACCAGGACGAAGTCCATGCTCCGGACCGCGAACTGCAGCAGCGTCGGCATGAAAACAACGCCGACCTGGTCGCTCATCTTCGACAGCACCCGCGAGGCCAGCTGGAGGACCTGGTCGATTTCGTTGGCGTGACGGACCTGATCGTCGATCGCTTCGCGCTCGCGTGAGGTTAGCGCTCGCGATCGCATCAGGTGATCGATGAAGAAGCGATAGCCGCGATCGGTTGGAACACGTCCGGCCGAAGTGTGCGGTTGCTGGAGATAGCCGAGGTCTTCCAGATCGGCCATGACGTTGCGGAGACTGGCCGTCGAAAGACCGAAGCGCCCCGATCGGGCCAGTGAGCGCGAGCTGATCGCTTCGCCGGTCGCGACGTGCTGCATGATGATCTCTCGCAGCACTTCGCGGGCCCGACTGTCGAGCTCGTCTTCGTAAAGTTCCAGTTTTTGCACCATCGCTATGAAATAGTACGGGTTTCGCTAACAGATTGAGAAATGAGCATATTCGCAGCCATCCTCCTCGCCGCAACTATCGACCGGATTGCGGCCCTTGTCGACCGGCAGGTCCTGACGGTCAGCGAGATCGGCCAGATGGCGGAAATCCGCTTCTTTCCTCGAACGTCGGGCTGGAGCGATGACGATTATCGCAAGAACATTCTCGACGCCCTGATCGCGCAGGCGCTGCGGTTTCGGGACGTCGAGCGCTTCGGCGCCGAGGACGTCTCGAAGGACGCCATCGAAGCGCGGCTTCTGCAGATCCAGCAGCGTTTCGCCTCGCCGGCCGACTTCACGACGGCGCTGCAGCGCACCGAGCTGACCCTGGAGGAGGTCCGCGCGCTGATCAAGCGGCAGTTACAGGTCGAAACCTACATTCAGGAGCGCTTCGCACCGATGATTTTCGTGGCAACCGAAGAGATCGAGAACTATTACAAAGGGCCGTGGACGCAGCAGCGCCGCGCGCGCGGCCTTCCCGTTCCATCTCTCGCCGAGGTGCAGGACGAAATCCGCTCGCAGCTCAAATCGACGCGCTTGCAGCAGGAAGTCGAGCGCTGGACGACACAGCTTCGCTCGCGCGCCAACGTCGACATTTACGCGTTGAAGTAGGCCTGATCCCCTCTCTTACTAACCTTACCGGCCTTACAGGCCTTACCATTAACGCGTGCTCCTCCAGGAAAACGCGATGCTCGGGCCGTACCGGGTCACCGGACGGATCGGCGAGGGTGGTATGGGCGCAGTCTACCGGGCGACTGATACTCGTCTGGGCCGCAATGTCGCGATCAAAGTCCTGACCGCGGTCACGCTCAGTGACAAGGAGCGGTTGCAGCGCTTCGAGCAGGAGGCCCGCGCCACGGGCATGCTCAATCACCCCAATCTGCTGACCATCTTCGATGTCGGGAGCACTGAGGGGACGCCGTATCTGGTCAGCGAGTTATTGGAAGGCGAAACGTTGCGCGACCGGCTCGATCGCGGATCGATTCCTCCGCGAAAAGCCGTCGACATCGCGTTGCAGGTCGCACACGGACTGGCAGCGGCGCACGAAAAGGGCATCGTGCATCGCGATCTGAAGCCGGAGAACATCTACATCACCAAAGAAGGACGCGTGAAGATCCTCGACTTCGGCATCGCGAAGCTGAGTCCGATCGCCGGCAAAGATGGTCCGACCTTCCAGATGGCCGCCACCGAGCCCGGTATCGTCCTCGGCACGGTGGGTTACATGTCGCCGGAGCAAATTCGCGGTGAGCTGGTCGACCGGCGGTCCGACATCTTCGCGTTCGGCGCGATTCTGTACGAGATGTTGACCGGATCGCGGGCCTTCAAGCGCGATTCGTCGATTGAGACGCTCAGCGCGATTCTGAAAGAGGAACCGCAGGAGCTGCTGGAGCTGAATCCGAATACTCCGCCGCCGCTCGAGAAACTGGTGCGGCGCTGCCTCGAAAAAGATCGCGATCAACGATTCGGGTCCGCGCGCGATCTGGCATTCAACCTCGAAACGCTTTCGACATATTCGTCGCACGGAACGATGTCGGGCGTTCCAAATCCGGTGCCGCGGACCTCGGCGCAGGCGGCACTGCCGACCGCCGCAACCGCCCCGCCCACCGCCGCCCAGGCGCCCGCCCCCACCACCCGGACGGCGGCCCTCACGCGCACGCGGACGCTGGCGGCGGTCAAGCCGCAGCCGCGAGTATCGCCGTCGTTGCTGATGTTGCTCTACATCGTGTCGATCGCGGGGGCGGCATGGGGCGGGTGGTACCTCGCGAATCGCATCGGGTCGCAGCGTCCCGACATCACCTTTCAGCGCATGACATTCCGTCGCGGCGAAGTGCGTGGAGGGCGGTTTGGCTCCGATGGCGACACCATTGTCTACAGCGCGTCGTGGGACGGCCAGCCGAGCGAGATTTATGTCGCCAATCGCCACGCGCCTGAGGCGCGGCCGGTCGCGCTGGCGGATGCCGATCTGCTGGCGGTCTCGAGATCGGCGGAGCTCGCGATTCTTCTTCGCAAAGATCGCTTGAGCGGACTAGGAACGCTGGCGCGCGTTCCCGTCGCCGGCGGGACGCCGCGCGAAATGGCCGATCAGGTTCTGCAGGCGGACTGGATGCCGAACTCGCAGGATCTGGCCATCATCCGATTCGACAAAGGGAAATTTCGCGTCGAATCTCCGATCTCGACGGTGCTGTACGAGACGCCCCATCAGATCCGCGACATCCGGATGGCGCCGGACGGTAATCGCATCGCGTTCTTCGAGCCGCACGGCGACAAGATCGATCTGGTCGTTCTCGACAAACGCTCGCGAACTTCATCGCCGGTCGCTCGCGGCTGGAGCCACGGAGCGAACGGACTGGCGTGGACGCCGAGCGGAAAAGAGATCTGGGTCACCGGCACTGACACCTCTGCGCCTCCGGCGCTGTGGGCGGTCGACGTCGATAAGAGCGAAACACGATTGATCAGCCGGCTGACCGGATCGATGAAATTATTCGACATCTCATCGAGCGGTCGCATTCTGCTGTCGAACGGAATGTGGCGCGCCGCGCTCGAATATCAGGCACCCGGCGACTTGACCGAGCGCGATCTGTCGTGGCTCGATTGGTCGATGCTCGCCGATCTGTCGGCGGACGGCCGCACGATTCTGTTCTCGGAAGGGCGGGAGGGCGGCGGCTCGAACAGCTCCATCTACCTGCGGCGCGCGGACGCGCCGACGCCGGTGAAGATCGGCGACGGTTACGGCGACGCGCTCTCCCCCAACGGCAAACTCGTCCTCGGTCACGTCGGATCGAAGCTCGTCGTCCTTCCGACCGGCAGCGGGGAAGCGCGCGAATTGAAGATCGAGGGGGCCTTCGATACCGGGGCGGTGTGGCTGCCCGATTCGCGTCACGTGATCCTGGCCGGCGCGCTCAAAGACAAAGGATACGCACTGCATTTGCTCGACACCCTCGATGAGTCGGAAAGCCCGATTTCCCCTGAAAACATTTTCGGCGAGGCCTATCGCCCCTTCGCGCTCTCGCCCGATGGCCGCATGGTGGCCGGGATGACCAAGGACGAAACGATCGCGCTCTATCCCATCTCGGGCGGCGCATCGGTGGCGGTCAGCGGAACGGAAAAAGGTGAGGTGCCGATCCAGTGGTCGGCCGATGGCGCGTCTCTTTTCGTCTACCGTCCCACGGCCATGCCGGCGCAGGTCTACAAGATCAACCTTTCGACCGGCGCGCGCGAGCTGTGGAAGCAATTCACGCCCATCGACCTTGCGGGAGTCTACAAAATCGCGCCGATCTGCATGACGCACGACGCCAGCGCGTACGCCTACGATGCGCAGCGCATCATGAGCGATCTGTACGTCGGCGAGGGACTGCGATAGGGATGAGGGCGGAGGGATGAGGGCGGAATGATCTCCGCTAGTTCATCCCTCATCCCTCATCCCTCATCCCTTCTGATTTTCGTCGCCGCCTTCCTCGCCGGGATCATCAACTCCATCGCCGGCGGCGGCACGCTCATCTCTTTTCCCGCGCTCGTCTGGCTCGGTCGCAATCCGATCCTCGCGAATGCGACGAACGCCGCAGCGCTGTGGCCGGGGTCGTTCGCAGGGATGGTCGGATTCCGCCGCGATCTCGCGACCCTTCCGCGATGGTTGTTTCTTCTGACGATTCCCTCGCTGATCGGCGGCGGCGTCGGCGCGATGCTGCTGTTGCACACCAGCACGCGGACGTTCAACGCGCTCGTGCCCTGGTTGATCTTCGGGGCGACAATGCTTCTCGCGTTTCAGGAAGCGATCACGCGGCGAGTGAGGCTGCACGGGAACGCTACCTTCGTATTTATATTACAGTTTCTCGTCAGTATTTATGGTGGATATTTTGGCGCGGGCATGGGAATCCTGATGTTGGCCGCGCTGGGACTCATCGGCCTCACCGACCTGCATCAGATGAACGGACTCAAGAATCTTCTGGCCATCTGCATCAACGGCGTGGCGGCCATCTACTTCGCACTCTCCGGCGCGGTGATCTGGTCCGACGCGATCGTGATGGCCATCGCCGCCATCGTGGGCGGATTCGCGGGCGCGAAGATGGCCCACAAGCTCGGACGCAGATTCGTCCGCATGGCCGTCGTGGTCATCGGCCTCGGCATGACGGTGGCGCTACTGATGCGCAAGTAGCGCGCGGGTGGCGGCATGTGTCGGATTTGCGAGCACCTCGCGCGCGACTCCCTCTTCGACGACTTCACCATCGGCAAGGATGACGGCGCGATCCGCGAAATCGCGGACGAAATCATCATCGTGCGTCGTGATCAGAAGTGTCCGGCCGCCGTCGGTCAATTTGACGAGCGTTTCTCCAAGCTCGCCGCGGCGTGCCGGATCGAGCGACGCGGTCGGCTCGTCCATCAGGAGCAGGGGCGGATCCATGGCCATCGCGCGCGCGATCGCGACGCGTTGCGCCTCGCCGCCGGAAAGCTCGCGCGGCAACGCGTTGCGGCGGTGCGCGACGCCTAACGACTCCAGAAGCGCGTTGGCGCGCGCTTCAGCGTCGGTGCGAGCGACAGCGGCGACGTGCGTCGGGGCGAGCGTGACGTTGTGCAGCGCGGTCAGATGTTCGAAGAGATAGTGGAGTTGAAACACCATCCCCACGCGGCGGCGAAGCTCGCGCATCATGTTGCGCGGCGGCAGCGGACCGGCGCGAAGCGTCACGCCGTCGACGTCGATCGCTCCGGCGTCGAACGGCTCCAAAGCCGCGATGCAGCGAAGCACGGTCGTCTTTCCGCCACCCGAAAGTCCCATCAGCGCGACCAGCTCGCCGCGTCCGGCTCGCAAATCGATGCCGCGCAGAATCTCACGCTTGCCGCGCGTGAGACGCAGAGCCGCGATCCTCAGGACGTCGCGGCTTTCCACCGTGCCTCCAGTCTGCCCGCCAGCCGCGAAAGCGGCAGCGACAAGATGAGATAAAGCGCGGCGCACAGCGCGCCGGGAATCACCCAGCTCCCGATGTTGGCCGCGAAGATCGATGTTTGCTTGGTCAGTTCCACCACCGTGATCACCGAAACCAGCGAGGAATCTTTCAGCAGCGCCACGAAGTCGTTCGTCATCGGCGCCAGCGCCAGCCGGAATGCTTGCGGCCCGCGCACCAGCCGCAGCACTTGCGTCTCCGTGAAGCCGAGCGTGCGCGCGGCTTCGAGCTGTCCGCGCGGGACCGCTTCCAGAGCGCCCCGATAAATCTCGCTCTCATACGCCGCGTAATTGAGGCCCAGGCCGATGAGGGCCGCCAGCAGAGCGGGAAGACGAATCACCGCTGAGAGGCCGTAGTACAAGACAAAGAGCTGCAGCAACAGCGGCGTTCCGCGAATGACCTCGACGTAGGTCGTGAGGATCGCGCGCAGCATCACGTTTCCATAGATGCGCCCGCTCGCGATGATGGTGCCGACGAGGATCGCCAGCGCCATCGATATACAAGAGATGATGATGGTGATCACGGCCGCGCGAATGAGCGCCGGGATGTAACTGAGTACGAGTGGAGCACCGGCGCCTGCCCTGAGCGCAGCCGGCGGCGCTCCACCAAGAACGCGTTGGAAGAACGCCGGCTGATACGAATCCCAAATGCCCCACTTCCGATAAATGCGCTCCAGCGTTCCGTCCCGCATGCGCGCCTCGAGCACATCGTTGATGCGATCGCGCATCGCGGTATTCGCCCGCGCCAGGACGACAATGTAATGACCTGTGGCGACAGGTTGCGGCTCGATGAAGAGTCCGGGAATCGAAGGCATGCGGCGGGCGGCGATGATGTTGTCGAGCAGCACTGCGTCCAACCTTCCCTGCCGCAGGTCGGAGTAGGGATGCACGTCATCGTCGTACGTGACCGTCTGCACCGGCTGCGTCAGGAGAAAGTCGTACGCCATCGTCCCGCCCAGCGTTCCGACGCGATGGCCGCGCAGATCCGACATGGTCCGATATTTGTTTCGATCCTCGGCCCGCACGGTGAGGACTTCGTGGAATTCGTAGTACGGAACCGTCGCGGCATGCGTCGCGCGCCGGGCGGGGATGTCTTCGACGCCGCTCATCCCGACCTCGAAGTCGCCGCGCTCGACGGAGGCGTCGATCTGGCTGAACTGGACTTGAACAAATTCGGCGCGCCGCCCGAGGCCTTTTGCAATTTCTTCGGCGACCTCGACGTCGAATCCGCGCACCTTCATCGGATCGCGCGGGTCGGCTTCCACGAACGGAGCGCCGCCTTCGGCATCGCCGCCCCATCGGAGCGGCGGCCCCTCCGCAACTAACGCGAGGAGAAAAAGGACGACCGGCATTGCAGGGGCATTATCGGTCTCATGCAACTCAAGCGTCGAGATAGCGTGAGAAAATCGGTTCGTGCCAACCGTCACAACGATTCATCGAGGCGTGGAATGAACACTTCGGCTCTGCAGACTAGTGCTCGCGCGATCGAAGTTCGCGTTACTGAAGATCAGTTGGTCGTATCGCTAGCTGACGGTCGCGTTCTGTCTACTCCGCTTTCGTGGTTTCCCCGACTTTTCAACGCTCGCCAATCAGAACGGCAGAAGTTCGAGTTGCTCGGTGATGGTGAAGGCATCCACTGGCCGCTGATTGATGAGGATCTGAGCATCGCCGGCCTTCTTCGAGGAAATCGCGGCGCGGAAACGGGCGTACGCCGGTAGACGCTACGCTCACTTTCTCACGACCGCATCGCCCTCAATTTTCCAGCCGTCGTTGAGCGTCAACGTGTAATTGTCCGGCTCGCGCGGAACAGTCAGGCGAGTCCAGTCGGACGCGATCAGTGCGCCGCCGGCTTTCACCACGATTTGGCCCCAGTCGTCGCGCAAGCTCAGAGTCGGATAGATCGTGCCGTAGGGCTCGAACGGTTGCGCCCTGTTGGGATCCATTTCGAATTGCATCTTGTGTAGCGGCAGCTTGAGGACCGGGCCGTCGATGAATCGACCTCGCAAGTCGCGGAGCATCGCCTGCTTCTTCTGGTCGCGCTCGCGTTCCCGAGCTAGGAGTTCCGCGCCGCCGTATTTCGCCTCCCCATAGCCCATCTCGCGCAGCGCGCCCCATGCGGGACCGCTGGCGTACGCGAACGATCGCGAGAAGGTCGGGGCCTTTTCGGCATCGCGCAAAGCGTCGATCAGATGCGGAATTCGCTTCGAAAGCGACGGCTCCGCGAACACGGTGCCGGTGTATTCGGCCAACCCTTCGCTCATTTCGAGCGCGTCCTCTTCGGCGGCAGCGTGCGGAAAGCGCTCGCGACGCCGTTCCCGAAACGCCATGGCATCCGACAGCGCCCGGCGGTCCCCACCGAGCGCGGCAGCCAGCGCGCGCCACTCCAACTGCATCAGATATCGCCCTTCCAACGTGTCGAGATGCGCATTGGGGACCTCCTGAACGACCAGGCCGAGTTTGGGCTGAATGCGATGAAAGGATTCGTGAGCGAGCAGCACGCGACGCTGATAGGAATCTGCCGGAAGCGGCAGCATGACCATGGTCCAGCGATCGCCCTCCCAGTCCACCGAAGTGTTTGCGATGGGCATCGATGCCGGCAGCGTCCCCTCGGAGATGTTGTCCTCGCGCCTGGCGACGTAATGCCGCGTGTCCGGCTCGACGAAAACCGTCGGCCCGCACAGCGACATGCCCCACATCCGTCCGTTGTCGCGCGCGCACATCGCGTCGAGCTCGTGAAATGCATGCATCAAAGTTGCGACTGCCATCGCCGCCAGCATGACCCTTGAGACGCCGGCTGCCAGAAAAGGTTTGATGCTACGCTGCAATCATTGAAGGACGATCTGCGTCTCGCGCTGGCGCTGGCAGACCTCAGCGACCGGATCACGCTGCGCCATTTCCGCGGAACTTTTTCAGTGCGGACCAAAGCCGACCAGACGCCGGTATCGGAGATCGATGAGGCGGTCGAGAACGCGATTCGCGAGCAGCTGAATCGGGAGCGCCCCCAGGACGCCATCATCGGCGAGGAGTTCGGAGAGCGCGGCGACTCCGCGCGCCGCTGGATCATCGATCCCATCGACGCGACGCGCAACTACATCCGCGGCATTCCGGTTTTCGCGACCTTGATTGCGCTGGACGGCGAAGTTGGCGTCGTCTCGGCGCCCGCGCTCAACCATCGATGGTGGGCATCGCGCGGAAAGGGGGCGTTCTGCGACAGCCGTGGCATCCATGTTTCAAAGGTCACATGTCTCGGCGATGCGCAGATCGGCTACGACAGCGTCGCGGACTTCGCCGCCCCTGATAAATTTCTCGAGTTGGTGCGGAGTTGCGACCGCGCGCGCGGCTTCGGCGATTTCTGGATCCACATGCTGGTGGCGGAAGGTGCCATCGAGATCGCAGTCGAGCCGAAAGTCGCGTGGTGGGACATGGCGGCCGTGCAGATCATCGTCGAAGAAGCGGGCGGACGCTTCACTGCGCTCGACGGCCAGCCGCGCGCCGATCGCGGCAGCGGGATCTCCTCGAACGGCGCATTGCACGACCAGGTGCTGGTGGCGCTGCGATGACGAACGAGCAGGTGATGGTCGTGCGGACCGTCGATCTGCAGCCGTTTTGCAGCGGCCGCCTGATTCGCAATCAGGCCCGACCGATCCTCGACATCATCGCCTCGCGCCATTTCTTCATCGACCGGCCCACGGCCGAAGTGTCGCCGGAGTATCGGCAGATCATTCCGTACGTGCTGATTCGAAACGGCGATGATTACTTCGTCCTCGTGCGCACGCCCAAGCAGAGCGAAGCGCGACTCCATCACAAGGTCTCGCTCGGCATCGGCGGGCATATCAATCCCGGCCATTCGCTGCTGGAGGGCCTGCAGAAAGAGCTGGATGAAGAAGTATGGATCGGGTCGGATTACGACATGCAGTTCATCGGGATCGTGAACGACGATTCCACCGACGTCGGCCGCGTTCACCTCGGCGCGGCCTACGTGCTGGACACACAAGGCAGAGAGGTGAAGGTGAAGGAGACCGACAAAATGTCGGGGGAGTGGATGTCGCGAGGCGCTTTGCGCAACGCGCGCACCGCGATGGAGTCGTGGTCGCAGATCGTCTATGACGAATTTATTGCTTAGCCTGGCCGTCATTCTCCTGGGCACCGGATATCCGCGGCCGGACGCGAACCACGCCGGCCCGGCAACCGCCATCGTGGCAGGCGACAAATGGTTTCTGGTCGATGCCGGCCGCGGGGCCACCATGCGCGTGGCGGCCACGCCGCTGCAATACGAGAACCTGCGCGGCGTCTTCATCACGCACCTACATTCCGATCACACCGCCGGCCTCCCGGACGTCTTCATCACGTCGTGGCAATTCGGACGGAAGTCGACGCCGCTGCCGCTCTACGGACCGGCCGGCATCCGGCAGCTGGCGGATGCCATGCTGCGGTTTTTCGCGGTCGACATTCACATCCGCCGCGATCTGGTCGAGAAGCATCCCGCGGCCGGAGCGACGATCGCAACGCATGTCGTCCGTCAGGGTGTGGTCTACGACGACGGCGATGTGCGCGTGACGGCATTCGCAGTCGAGCATCCGCCGGTCGCGCCGGCGTTCGGATATCGATTCGATTCCGGCGGTCACGCCATTGTCGTCTCAGGCGACACCCGGCCTAACGCGAATCTGATTCGCTTTGCGAAGGGCGCCGACATCCTGGTGCAGGAAGCCTATCTGCCGGAACACTTCGACCGCGTCGACAAGCCCGACGTCGCGGCGAAGCTGAAGGCCTATCACACCACCGCCGAGGAGGCGGGCGAGATCGCGACGGCGGCGGGCGTGAAGACGCTGGTGCTGACGCATCTCGTTCCAGCGGGCGCGCAGGGGACGTTCGCTGAGCGCGCAGCGAAGACGTTTCATGGGCAGATCATCGTTGGCGATGATCTAAAAACAATAACAATAAATGGTGATACTAATGCATCACATAATTAGTGACATGTTCGTGCTGTCCACTCCCATTGCCGAGAAGATCGTGCGTCCCATCCTGGTCTACGTTTTCCTGGTGTTGCTCCTGCGCATCTTTGGAAAACGCGAGCTGGCGCAGCTCAATCCGTTCGATCTGGTCGTGCTGCTTTCTCTGTCGAACACGGTGCAGAACGCCATCATCGGCGACGACAACACTGTGGCCGGAGGTTACATCGGCGCCTTCACGCTGATGCTGGTGAACTATCTGGTGCTCCGATTTCTCTTCCGGCATCGCCGCCTCGACCAGATCCTCGAAGGCCGTCCTTCGGTGCTCATTCGCGAAGGCCGCATCTGCAAGAACGAGCTGGCCAAGGAGCTGATCACGGTGCACGAGCTGCAGACCGTCTGCCGCCGGCAGGGCTTCGAGGGGATCCACGAAGTCGAGCAGTGCGTCCTGGAGCCGGGGGGCGCGTTCGTGATGAAGCGCAAGGTTCCGTCCGATCAGGAGCAGAAACACGAGCAGCTCGTGAACGGGTTGCAGGATCTGAAAGCGCAGCTCGACCGGCTGGAGGCGAAGCTGGCGTAGTGTCGGCGCGCTATTTCTTCTCGTCGGGGCCGCGTTCGGTCTCGATCACGGGCCGCTCTTCGACGTGCAGCCCGCCGCCGTACGATCCGCCGCCGGTGGTGCCGAAAACGCCGCCCAGGCCTTCGCGGACTCCGTACGCTCCCGGCCCGTTGTGCGCTGCCTCGTCATAGCCGGCGTTGGTGGGATCGTCCTTCTCGTGCGGCGGCGTCGAGCCCTCCGCGGTGTAATCGATCTCGTCGTCGTTCGCCATAATGCGGGATGTGGTGCAAACACCGCTCCCGATTGACGCCCACGTCGACGCCATCGTCGCGCACGTGCGCAAATACGGCACGGCGATCGTGGTCGCGCCGCCGGGGTCGGGAAAGACGACCCGCATTTCTCCGGCGCTGACCGCCATCGGAAAGACGATCCTGCTGCAGCCGCGCCGCGTCGCGGCACGCGCGCTCACACACCGCATCGCTCACGAGCGCGGCTGGAAAATCGGCGCAGAAGTCGGATGGCAGATCCGGTTCGAGCGTCGCTTTTCCTCGCGAACGCAATTGCTGGTGGCAACCGAGGGCATCCTGACCGCGCGATTGCAGAACGATCCGCTGCTCACGGAGTTCCGCGTGGTCGTGCTCGACGAATTCCACGAGCGCAGCATCCACGCCGATCTGGCATTGGCGCTCACCAAGCAGGCCGCGGCCGCGCGCCGCGACCTCGCCATCGTGGTCATGTCGGCGACCCTCGATGCCGAGCCCCTGGCGCATTTTCTCAGTGCGAAGATTTTCGACATTCAGGCGCGAACATTTCCGATCGAGATCGAGTATGCGCCTAACAAACCGTTGCGCGACTTGATCCCTGCCAGCGGCGACGCGCTCGTGTTTCTCCCAGGTGTGCGCGAGATCACCCGCGCAACCGCGGAACTGCGAGACCTCGAGACCCTTCCCCTGCACGGATCGCTCGACGTCGAAGCGCAGGAGCGCGCCATCGCTCCATCGTCACGGCGCAAGATCATTCTGTCGACGAACATCGCCGAGACTTCGCTGACCGTCGAAGGCGTCAACACCGTCATCGACTCCGGGCTCCACAAAGTCCTGCGGTTCGACCCCGAAACGGCGATCGATCACCTGGTCCTCGAGCGCATTTCGCGCGATTCCGCCGATCAGCGCGCCGGGCGTGCCGGGCGGACGGGGCCCGGGCGGGCGCTGCGGCTGTGGGACGCGCGCGACATTCTTCGCCCGCATCGCGAACCTGAGGTGCGGCGCGTCGATCTTGCCTCGGCCGCTCTCGACATCATCGCGTGGGGCGGTGATCCGAAGACCTTCGAGTGGTTCGAGCGGCCACCCGACGATCGGCTCGATGCCGCAATCTTGCTGCTGTCACAGCTCGGCGACCTCGACGAGCTTCGCCGTTTCCCGCTCCATCCGCGGCTGGCTCGCGTCCTCATCGATGTGCATGGAGCCGATGAAGCGGTCGAGATCTGTGCGCATCTGATGCACGAGGATCCGCGCGACCTCACCGCCATCGTCCGCAAGATCCTGGGCAACGCCTATCGAAGGCACGTCGACGATGCGACGCTGCGCCGGGCGCTGCTGGCCGGTTATCCCGATCGCGTCGCAATGCGCCGCGGGTCAGGCGTTCTTCTCTCCTCCGGCACCGGCGCCGCGCTCGCGCGCGAAATCGACGATGGCCGCGGCGAGTTTCTGGTTGTCCTCGAGATCACCGGCGACCTCGTGCGCATGGCCCGTCCGATCGAGCGCGAATGGTTGAAGCCCGATCGTCGCGAAGAGCTGCGAGACGGCGATCGCATCGTCGAGCGCCGCTTCTACGGCGCATTGCTGCTGCACGAGCAGACCATCGGCCGAATCGCGAAGCCGAAGGTTCAGCAAGAACCGATCGAAATGATCACGCTTCCCAGCGGACGCAGAGCCAGGCTCGATTATCGCGATGACGGCAGCGTCGTCGTGTCAGTCAAGCTGCAGGAGCTGTTCGGCCTGGCCGAAACGCCGCGCGTCGGACCGAAGAAGACGCCGGTGACGTTCGAGCTTCTGGCGCCTAACGGACGTCCGGTGCAGACCACGAGCGATTTGCGCAGCTTCTGGGAAAACACCTATCCCGAAATTCGCAAAGAGCTGCGCGGCCGCTATCCCAAACACCCGTGGCCCGAGGATCCATGGACCGCGAGGCCGACGCATCGAACGAAGAAGTCCTGAGTGTTGAGTGCTGAGTCCTGAGTCCCACCGCCTGTACACTCAGGACTCAGGACTCAGGACTCAGGACTCAGGACTCAGGACTATTTTTGGGCGGGCACGTATGTCGGATCGCTGGTCAGGTTGTCGACGACCGAGCCGTACGCCGTGACGCGACCGCTTCCCGATGTCACCCTCACGATGATGCGCGCGTTGTACGTGTTCCCGGCGTTGAGCGACGAGAGGACGCTGCCCAGCTGCCGGAATTCGTTTGGCGCGAGGTCGACCAAGGTTGACGGGGATGTCTTCGACCCATCAACGATCGCACCAATCTGCACTGTCACCGCATTTCCGGTCAGCTCGTTGAGTCCGAGGTTCGAGCGGAAGTTTGGCGACTGCTCGAGCTGCAACACCTGCAGCGGGGCATCGCCGAGGCCGATGCCGTCGGCGGGGCTCACGGCCGGGATGAATTGACCGAACGTGCCGCCACTCGCATCGGTGCTGTACGTCCGGCCGCTGACGATCAAGGGCGTGTTGCTCAGCGTTGAGACGACGATCGCGCCGCCTCCAGTCGCGCCGAACAGCGCCGGCAGGACGTTGTTGTAAACCTTGATCTCGCCGGATGCGATGCCGATGGCGCGGACAATCGGCGTGCCGTTGCCCTGCGGATAGAACGTCGCGGTGGCGTTCACGGAGAATGGCGACGCGTTGTAGATGCGAATGTCGGAGCGGAAATTCGAGATCGCGGTCGCGAAGTTGGCCATGCCGGGAAGGATGTAGCGATTCGCCGAAAGGGTCGCGGTCTGCGTCGGCGACACCGCCAGCGGGTCGTTGGTCTTGTTGTCCAGGACGGAGGCGTACGTCGTCACGCCGCCGGTCGGCGAGTCGACCACAAGATCGATGCGCGCGTCGTCGGCCGTGATCATCAGTTTGGTGGCCAGGAACGATCCGAGCTGCATGAACTCGAATGGTCGGAGAGAGAACGGAAATTCGCCCAGGCTCTGTCCCGCGCTTCCAAAAACGCGAAGGCGGCCGCTGGCTGCCGCGCCGAGACCTTCAACAAGGCCGATGTTGGTGCGGAAGGCGTCCGACTGCGACACCTGTGTCAGCGTCAACGCGCCGGCGCCGGCCTTGAGGAACTTCGCGACCGCCACCGCCGGAATGAATTGACCATAGGTTCCCGTGGCGGTCGCGGCGTATGTTCGGCTGGAAACAAATGTCGTGGCCGCCGATCCGGCCAGTACGCGAATGTCGAGGACGCCGCCCGCCTGGTCGGTGGGTAACGCAAAGCCGAAGAAATCCTTTAGAACATCGTTGAGCGCGACCGTCTGATCGGGTTGCACCGTGATGGTCGTCTGACGGCCGGTCGTTGTGCCGTCGCTGTTCTGCGGCGTGAACGACAAGAGATAAGTCGCGGCCGTCGAGCCGGCGTTGGTGATGCGGATGTCGGATCGGAATGGAACCACGCCCTCGAGATGTGCAACTGCCGGCACGATCAGCGCGTCGGGAGGTGGCGGCGCGCTCTTCGAAGTGCCGTTCACCGGCGTCACGAGGCTGATCGAAACGGTGGTGCTGTTGGTGCGACTGTCGTTCGGGACGACGGATCGCTTCCCGCCGGCGACTGAAATCGACACGGTCCCGGTATTGGCGCCGACCGGCAGACTTCCGGGAGCGCCCCGCACGGTGACCGTCACGCTGCCGTCGCTGCGCGTCGTTCCGGTAGCGGGCGTGACGGTGAGATACGGCTTATCGGTTGTGGCGCTGAACGACGCGTTCGGCGTCAGGCCGGTGAAGGTCACATCCTGCGAAACCTGCGCGGTGCTGCCGAGGGGAACGATGAGATCGAAATCGCGGGAGGTCGTCGTCTGCTGAGGGAGGATGACGATTTGCGTCGGAGAGGCGAACGATCCGGGTGATCCGCTACACGACACGGGACGAACGCGATAGTAGAACGTGGTCGCCGTGCCGACGGTGTGCTGGAAGGTGTGACTCGTGTTGGTCGGCTCGGTGACCGTGATGGCGTTGCTGAAGTTGGAATTCTGCGATTCCTGGATTTCATACGGGCCGCCGCCGGTCGTCGGATCCCACGACACGACGTACGGATATCCGGAGGGTGCAGATCCGACCGTCACCGGTCTGGTCGAGCAGACCACCAGATCCATGAAGATGTATCCCCATCCGTCTTCGGAGATGACACCGCCGATCGTCCCCGTTCTCCGGAAGTCCTCGGCATAGGCCGCTCTGTATTGATTGCCGGTGAAGCCGGCGGCCGGCGTGATCGTCGCCGTCATCTTCAGGGTCTCGCCGGGATGAAGAGCGCCGCTCCCGCTGCATCCGACAGCGCCCTTGATCGACCACATCACGCCGCCAGGCTCGGGGATCGTCTCGTCGCCGATGAACTGACACTGGGACAGAATCGTGCTGTTACTGCTGGGGTTGCTTCCAGTCCCAGGATCGCCCCCGCCCATGTTGAAGATGTAATTGCCGACGCAATCCATCGTTCCGGTGTTGCTCATGCTGATCGAGCAGACTGCGCTGCCGCCAGTAAGGGGGCCGCAACTGCTCGTGACCGGCGAGAGGTCGCAACCGTTCGTCTGCGCCGCCACGTTGAAGGCGATTAACGACACGGCTGCCCCCAACATCAAACCGATGCGGACCATAGAGCCTCCTCGTCCCCTGAAGAGGAGGAAGTTTACTGCAGTTGCGCGGTCGCGAAGTTGCGGGGTCTCGCGGTTAGGCCGCGCAACCCCGCCGAGACCGCGAAACCTCGAGACTTACTCGGTTTTTTCCTTCTTTACTTCTTCCTTCACTGCCGCCGCCGGCTTTATGGCTTCGATATTCACAGTGATGTCGACGTCATCGCTAAGCAGAGTGCCGCCGGCGTCGAGCGCGCGATTCCAGACTATGCCGTAGTCCTTGCGGTTGATCGTGGTGCGGGTGGTGAAGCCGGCGTGCTGGTTGCCCCGGTTGTCCTTGATGAATCCGAGGAACTCGACGGGCAGGGTGATGGACTTGGTGACGCCGTGCAACGTGAAGGTGCCGGTCACGTCGTAGACATCCTTGCGGCTGCCCGGTTTGATGCTGGTGCTCTTAAAGCTGATCTCGGGAAACTTTTCGACCTCGAAGAAGTTGGGGCCGCGCAGATCCTTGTCGCGATCGGCGACGCCGGTGTCGATCGACGTCGTCTTGATCGTGAACTCAACGGACGACGCGGCGGGATTCGCTGCATCGACGCTGATTGCGCCAGCGAAGTCGTCGAATTTGCCACTGACGCGGCTGACGAAGTGGCGCACCTGGAAGGTGGCCTCGGAATGGTTTCTGTCGACCACGTAGGTGTCGGCAGCGAACGCGCTGACCGCCAAAAGCGCCGCGGCGACGGTGGTGAGAATGGACCTCATGAACTATTCCTCCTCTTTTCTGTTGCGATGAATGGATTGACGCACCCGGTCGAGAGCTTCGACCAGATGTGCGAGCTCTCGTTTCGTAACTCCCTGAAAAGCAGCGTCGGTGGCGGCGCGGACGGGCCGGTCGAGGCCAGCCAGCAGCGCCGAGCCTTCCGGCGTGATCCGGCAGTAGACGCAGCGGCGATCGTCCGAGCCGCGCTCGCGCGCCACCAGGTTCTTGCCCTGCAGCCGATTGATGAGGCGCGTGATGCCGGGTGTCTGCTCGATCATGCGCTGCACAATTTCGAGCGTCGGCAGTCCGTCGGGGCCGGCGCCGCGCAGGATGCGCAGCACGTTGTATTGCTGCACGGTGATCCCGTGCGGCTCGATGGCAGAGCCGACCGCGCGGCGGACGACGTCGGCGGTCCGCATGAGCGTGACGGCGGCCTCCTGTCCCTTCGAGGGGAAGGGTTTGCGCTGCTTGATCTCGTGGACAACGGTCACGCGGGTGGTGAGTCTACGGAGATTAGTTGACTAGTCAAGTTAATTTTCAGATCCGATTCCTTGACAAAAACGAACGTTCGTACTATTTTGTAGCCATGGACGAACTGAATCCGAAATTCACATGGCTCTCCCCGGTCCACTTCGACGAGCTCGACCCCATGCAGATGCTCCATAACGCCCGCTTCCCTGCCCATGTCGAGCGCGCCACCGCTGCATGGTTCCACGCAAATGGCCGCACCTGGAATCTCGACGTGGCCTCCAACCCCGATCAGTTCCACGTCGTCCGCGAGCTCCGCATCGAATACCTCAATCCCCTCCTCGGCCCCGGCTCCATGCGCATCGACCTGTGGGTCGAGCACCTCGGCAAAACCAGTTGCGTTTACGGTTTCCTCTGCTCCAGCAGCGACGGCAAGATTCCGTACGCGCGAGGAGCGCGCACAGTCGTCAAAGTCGATCCGGCATCCAAACGTCCGATTCCATGGACCGATCACTTCCGAAACGTGCACACCGAGCTTCTCAAGAATCTTCCGGCGTACGCATGAAGGGCGATCGCACGCGACAAAGCATCCTCGATCGCGCCGTCAGCCTGGCCTCGACCGACGGGCTGGAAGGGCTGACCATCGGACGGCTCGCAGAAGACCTCGAGATGTCGAAGAGCGGACTCTTCGCGCACTTCGGTTCGAAGGAAGAGCTGCAGCTCGCGACGATCGAGGAAGCAAAGGAGCGATTCGTCGATGAAGTGTTTCGTCCGGTGTTGAAAATCGATCGCGGCTACCCTCGCCTGCTGGCGCTGTGCCGATCGTGGATCGATTACCTCAGACGCGAAGTTTTTCCCGGCGGTTGTTTCTTCGCCGCGGCATCGTTTGAATTCGACGGCCGGTCCGGCCCTGTTCGCGATTCGATCGGCGCCGCGATGACGGAATGGATCGGTGCGCTCGAGAAAGCGATCAACATGGCCAAGGATGAGGGTCATCTCGATGCCAGCGTCGACGCAGCCCAGGTCGCGTTCGAATTGAACTCACTCTTTTTCGGCGCGAATTTCGCGAGTCAGCTCTGGAGAGATCCGTATGCGCTCGACCGCGCGCAAAAAGCGGTGGAAGCGCGACTGGAGGCGCTGCGCATCAAACCGTCTCGCACGCGATCTGGCGCAGGCCGGAAAATCGCGTAGCGGCGCCGTCGCGATCGGCCTGACTGCGAAACGCTCCGACGATGGTCGATCCCGATCCGCTCATCCCCGCCCAGGCAGCGCCGAATTCGTACAACCGAGTCTTCAAGGCGTGGAGGTACGGAAGCTTCGCGAAGACCGCCTCTTCGAAATCGTTGACGAGCTCGGTGGCGTGATCGAGGAGGTCGTCGTCGATCATGGCGCGGTAGCGATCGATGCCGAGGGGCGGTGAAAAACGGCGAAGCATGCCATAGGCCTGGGCCGTCAGAACGCGTTCGGTGGGAACGAGGAGCAGCAGTGGGACGGGCGCCACGCGAGGGAGCGGCGTCAGCACCTCGCCGCGACCGGTTGCGTAGGCGGTACCTCCCTCGAGAAAAAATGGAACATCGGAGCCGAGCGAGAGAGCGATCGCGCGATCGATCCGATTGAATTCGCGCAGCACCGCGGCAGCGTCGGAAGATCCGCCCCCCAACCCTCCTCCCGTCGGAATTCTTTTTTCGAGATGGATTCGCGCAGTCACACCGATCGCTTTGGCAGCACGAATGACGAGATTCGCATCGTCGGTCGGAATGGTTGGGTCGTCGCACGTCAGCGAAATCGCATTGGCACGCTCGAATCGCAACACATCGTGCAGTGAAATCGTTTGAAAAAGCGTCTCGATGTCGTGATAACCGTCGGCGCGTTTGCCCGTGACGCGCAATGCCCAATTGATCTTGGCGTAAGCCTTCATAGCGGCGGCGGGACGCAGCAGCGGTAATCGCTCGGGATCTCCGGTGCCTTCAGCGTCGACGGATCGACGAAACTCTCGAGATGCTCGATCTCGATGTGACGATTGCCGTGATCGATCACGACTCGCCTGGGCGGATACACCGCCGGATCGTAGTTGATGGTGGTGTCCGACAGCCGCACGCTCTCGATTCCGGCAACACTGTAGGTGACCACGGCCTGTCCGCTGGCGGGAAGGCCGACCAGAAGAAACGGAACGGGACCGCCGAGCGCGCCGAAATCTTTCGCTTTGCCGCGCGACACGGTAGCCTCAAAGTCATTCAGGAAGATGACATCGTCGCCATCGGCGTAGAGCCGCGCCAGCGTCGTACCGATCGGTGAATAGATGGTCATCAGCATTCGCCCGCCGGAATCGATCTGCAGTTGTGCGCGTGCGGAAAGCTGCGCCAGCTTCAATCGAATCAGGCTGCGTTCGCCGCGAAATTGCGATCGGCGTTCCGCGAGCTGGCGCGCTGCTTCCGAGGGCGAGGTCGATGTCAGCGGCGCGAGCGGCTCAGCGCCGGGGGGGCGGGTTGTGCGGCAAGCCGCGAGAACGAAGAGACAGACCGCGGCGGCGCGACGAATCAACGCTGCGCGGCGGCCTGCCGGCGCTCGAGCTCGGCGATCTTGTTTTTCAGCTTGGCTTCATCTTTCGCATCCGGCTCCAGTGTGAGCGCGGCGCGGTACAGATCGAGTGCGCGGTGGACGTCCCCACGCTTGGCGAACACATCGCCGAGGTGTTCCTGCACGGTGGCGTCGCGAGGCAGAAGGTGCGCGGCATCGGTCAGATACTTCTCGGCCAGATCGAGTTTTCCCTGCTGGTAATAAACCCAGCCGAGTGAGTCGACGTACGCGCCGTTCTTCGGTTCCTGCTTGACGGCGCGATTGAGCATCTCCGCGGCGCGATCGAGATTCACGCCGCCTTCCGCCCACATGTATCCGAGGTAATTGAGAGTGGCGGCGTGGTCGGGGCGCTTGTTGAGAATGTCGAGGAAGAGACGCTCTGCTGATTTCTTGTCGCCCGACCGCTCGAAGGCCGAGCCGAGCTCGAACTGCAAATCGAGATCGTCGGGCGTTTTCCTGAGAGCCTCGCGAAGCATCGCCACCGCCGGCTCGTACTGCTCGGTCTGAATGTAGGCCTCGGCCGTTGCGACGGTATTCTTCGTTCCGAATTTCGCCTGGGTGGTGGCCGCCATTTTCGCCCGATCCACGGCCCCAGCGCGCACGAGCATCTCGACGTATCGCGCGTTAACGAATGGATCAGCAGAGAAGTTGTCGACCAGCGGCTGCAGCAGCGCGATGGCCTCGGAGTAGCGCTTCTGCCTCTTGAGTGCATCGAGTGCGATGTTGACTGCTTGATTGTTCGGCTTGTCCCGGAAAATGAGAATCGATTTCGCGCCGCTGAGCGCCTCGTCGTAATTGCCCTTCTGCAGGTCGATGTAGGCGAGCTGCGTCTTGGCCAGAACTTGCAGGTTGTCGGGAAGGTCGTTCACGCCCAGAAGGAGCCGGAAGGTCTTGGAAGCGTCGTCGTATTTCCGCTGACCGATCTGACTCAGTCCGTAACTCGCGAGAACGTCGGGATCGGAGGGCGATTTCGCGAGAAGTCCGCGATAGATCTTGTCCGCTTCTTCGAATTGCTCGAGATCGTTGAGCGCTTCCGCGAGATAGAACTGCGAACGCGTGTCCTTCGGATCGGCCTCCACCAGCGACTTGAAGGCCCCACGCGCTTTTTCAGGCATGCCACCGCGCAGATAGAAAAAGGCCTGCTGGCGCTGCAGATCGAGGTTCATCGGATCGTCGTTGATCAACGGCTGCATGATCTCGGCGGCCTTCTGCCATTCGTTCTCTTTTTGATAGATGTCGATGAGCTGCAGGATGGCCGGCCCGAACGTCGGATCGACCTGCACCGCGCGCTCGAGATACTGGCGCGATTCATCGCCGCGTCCCAGTTTGGTCAGGACTTGGGCGTAGGTGTAGTTGAGCGTGCGCTGATCGGGCGCGCGTTCCAGCAGTGTGGCGAGGGTCTTTTCAGCATCGGCAGTGCGGCCTGTCGACAGAAGGATCTGCGCCACTGCCATGCCAGTGCCGATGTCATCGGGATTGAGCCTGAACGCAGCTTGTAGATGTGAAAGCGCTTCGTCGATCTTGGCGCGGTCGTTGGCGGCGCGATCGAGGAGCAGGCGGCCAAGCACGCGCTGGGCATCGTAGAAATCGGGATGGGCGGATGCGACTTCGCGCAACGCCCCTTCAGCGGCGTCGGGACGCGACGCGTCAATGAGGATCATGGCGCGCTCGAATTGCAGCACCGGGTTTTTTGGATTCCGCGCCGCCACCTTGTCGATGCGCGACACCGCTTCGTCGTAGCGCCCATCCTGAGCGGCGAGCTTTGCCAGGATGAAGTCGTAATGGTCGTCAGAGGTGGGTTCCTGCGCCGCCGCCGTCGCGCAAAAAATCAAAACGACGGACCCGAGCAGGAAGAACTTCTTCATTGCTTGCATGGTATCACTCGGAAAACGGAACACTTGGAGGCGCGACGGCATTGCACACATATGACGTTGCTTCTTGCAGCCCGTTTCATGCCAGTGACAGTTGAACTGTGTTAAAAGCAGAACACCAGAGGAATGACTGCGTGAGCCTGGAGCGAATCGAGATCACGCCCTTTGCGGTGATCGTCGGCGAATTACTGCAAGAGCGTCGTACCGGAAATCTGACGGTCATACGAGCTCCGCTGCGCAAGGTTCTGTACTGGTCGCAAGGCGAGTTGGTCCTCATCACGTCGTCGGCTCCGGAGGACTCGCTCAGCGATTTTCTCGTCCGCCGCGGCGTCCTGGCCGCCGAGCGCGCGGCGCAAATGCTAACCGACGACCCGACCGACGCCGTGGCGAGATTCCATGAGGCCGGCCTGGCCGAGCTCTCGTGGCGTCAAACGCTGTTGCGCGAATGGCTGACCGCGCAGTTCGTTCCGCTTTTTTCTCTCGACGAAGGCACGGCCGCCTTCACCGACGACGCTGCGATTGCGCCGGAGAAGCGCGTGTTCCTGCTGTCGACGGCCGTTCTGGTGCTGGAAGGGATCCGATCGATCACCAACGGGCTGGTTCTTCGCCGCTCGCTGGGCGATCTCAAACGCGAGATTGGACCGGCGCGCGATGCACACTTCAGCCTCGAGTCGATTCCGCTGAGCGAGTCGGAGCGGCGGATCGCGGAATCGATGCGCGAGCGGCAGACCATCGAGGCATTTCTGAAACAGTTCTCCACCGAATCGGTGACGGCCGCCAAAGTCGTCATCGCCATGATGACGCTCGGACTCTTCGCAATCGTCGATGCCTCGACCACTACCGAGGTGGCGCAGGAAGTGAACACCGGCGACATGCAGCGCGACCTCGAGCTGCTGGCCGCGATCGGATCGAGCGATCAGCGCTCATTGCGCGCGGTCGGCCTGTCGCGACAGTTGGGATCGCTCGACCACTATCAAGTCCTCGATGTCCCTCGCGCGGCGACGCGAGCGCAAATCATCACCGCATCCGAGGAGAAGAAAAAGCAGTACGACCTGACCAGCTATCCTCCCATCGTTCGTGACGCCATTCAGGCCATCAATCGTCGCATCGACGAAGCGACGCTGGTGCTCAAAGACTCTGTCCGTCGTCAGGCCTACGACAAATTGATGCTGCAGCAGTCGGGGCGCGTTCCCGGCGAACTTCAGAAACGGCTCACCCAGCGCGTGATCGCGGAACAGAATTTCCAGAAGGCGCGGGATCTGAGCATCGCCGGCGATTACTATGGAGCGATCGTGCTGTTGCGAGCGGCTGTCGAATTCGCACCCGATCATGCTGCGGGGTGGTATCTGCTCGGGCAATGTCAGGAACGCAATCCGAAATGGCGGCGCGACGCCGCCGAGAGTTATCAGAAGACGCTCTCGCTCGATCCGAACAACGTCGACGCGCTGATCTCGCTCGGCGATCTGTACAAAAGCGAAGGCCTGGCATCGCGCGCACAGTCCTGCTACGAAGATGTCCTGAAAATCAACAAGGACAACCAGGAGGCGAAGAATCGCCTCGCGGAACTGAATCCGAGGAAGCGGTAACTACTTCACATCTTCCGGTCGATTGTCGGCCAGCTCGTCGCGGAGGTCGGCAGGTTCGGACGGCGAATTTTCGCCGCTGTGCTCCTCGCGTCCCGCGCCTTCGTAGCCCAGGACCTCCGAGCCGCGGATGGTGTCGATCTTTTCGACCTCGTCCTCGGTGGCCCCTTTCTCGTCGTTCGCCATGCGCGAAGTCAGAGCAAGAAAGGGGCCGACGGACCGATCAGTGAATATGCGCCGGTGCTCGATGTGTCCGTTGTAAATTGCTGAAGGGAAGTCGTTTACCGACGGCGCACCACTTGCACTAATTCTCTCTGGAGGTGCATATGTCCAAGTCTATTCAGATCGGACTGCTGAGCCTCTGCCTCGCAATCCCGGCAGTCGCGAGCAATACGAAAGTCGTCGACGTCAATGCACACGCGTATCCGCCGCTGCCGAGCAGACGCCATGTGATCGTGGTGAACAGCGCGCAGAACGCGCGGCGGCACCACGGCGTCGCAGGCATGTTCCAGCGGTTGCATCAGTGGCACATGCGCTCGCGAGCGTGGCTCTATCGCAGTTTGAACAGGTAAGAGATCCTTCGAATGACGGCCGCTACGGCGGCCGTCACATCAGATCGCGCATGATCTTGTCGAGCGCTTCGCGCGGCGGACGGGTCTCCGCTTCGCCGAGCTCGTACAGCGGACGCTCGGACATGTTCAGCAGCCGAATGAAGCTTTTCTTCTCGGGCCGCAGGTAAACAAGTCCTGTCAGCATCGCGCCCGCTTCGGTGGCTTTGTGCAATCGCTGCAAAGCCTGGACGGCATCGGAAGGATCGTAATCTTCTTCGAGTTTCTTCAGCAGGATGCGCGACCCATCGTTCATCGTGACTTCGCGCAGCTCGCCGGGCGCGTAATCGATTTCGATCTGTTCGTACGCCTGCACGAATCCGATCTGATGCAGCAATTCGTCGTGCTCTTTCGAATAGGCATAGCCCTTGGTCGAGCCTTCGTGATTGTTGAAGGTGACGCAGGGCGAGATGACGTCGATGAACGACAGGCCGTCATGTGCGATCGCGCCCTTGAGGATGTTGATCATCTGCTTCGGATCGCCGGCGTATCCGCGCGCGACATAGCCACATCCGAGCTCCACCGCCACCGCGCAGAGATCCATAGGAGGAAGATCGTTGATCACGCCGGTCTTCAGCTTCGAGCCTTCGTCGGCCGTTGCGGAAAATTGTCCTTTGGTCAGACCGTACACGCCGTTGTTCTCGACGATGTAGATCATCGGAATGTTGCGCCGGACCATGTGCATGAACTGGCCGAGTCCGATCGAGGCCGTGTCGCCATCGCCGGAGACGCCAATGCCCAGCAGCGCGTGATTCGCGAGCATGGCGCCGGTCGCGACGGCGGGCATGCGTCCGTGGACGGCGTTGAGGCCATGCGAGCGCCCCAGAAAGTACGCCGGCGTTTTCGACGAGCAGCCGATACCGGAGAACTTCGCGACCTTCTCGGGCTGCACGCTCATTTCGTAGAAGGCGCGGATGATCTGATTGCTGATGGCGTCATGCCCGCAGCCGGCGCACAGCGTCGACTTTCCGCCCGAGTAATCGGTGGCCTTCAGTCCCAGCCGGTTTTCCTTCGGCGCCTCGGTTCCAATCTTCAGGGTGCTGTCAGCCATTTTTCTTCAGTCCTCCGAGACCATCTGCGTCGCGACGCGCTTGTCGACGCCGATGCGCACGACCTTCTCGTCGCGATTGCCTTCCATGCGCAGCACCGCGTCGGTGATCGAGCGCGCGTCGCAGGGCAGACCGGTGTAGTGCAGGATTTTTCGAATCTTCTTCTGATCCTCGCCCACTTCCAGGCGAATCAGATCCCCCATCTGGCCGTCGCGATTCTGTTCCACCACGTAAATGCGATCGTGATTGGCGATGAAGGCCTTCAACTCTTCCGTGAACGGGATGGCGCGCAAACGCAGGTAGCTCGTCTTCACATCGCGCTCGCCTTCGAGCTGATGCCGCGATTCCTGCAGCGGAAAATCGGTGGTGCCGAAGGCGATGAATCCGATTCTCGCGCCGGGCTTCAGATCGACGACCGGCGCGGGAACGAACTTGCGCGCCGTCTCGAACTTCTTGGCGAGGCGGTCGACGGTCGCTTTGTAATCCTCGGGCCGCTCTGAATAGCGCGCGAATGCGTCATGACCGGAGCCGCGCGTGAAGAATGACGGCGCGTCCGTTCCCGGAATCGAACGCCAGCCGATGCCGTCGTTGTCGACGTCGAGGTAGCGCCCCCACTTTCCGCCCAGCTCCTCCAGCTTTTTCCTGGTCAGGATTTTCCCACGGCGGTACGGCTTCTCGGGATACTTGAATGGATCGGACATCCAGTTGTTCATGCCCAGGTCGAGGTCGGAGAGGACGAAGATGGGAGTCTGGAACATCTCGGCCAGATCGAGCGCTTCGCCGGCGAATTCGAAACACTCGGTGACGCTGCCCGGGATCAGTGCGATGTGCTGCGTGTCGCCGTGCGAGAGTAAAACGACTTCGAGGATATCGCCTTGCGCCGTGCGCGTCGGCAAGCCTGTCGACGGACCGACGCGTTGAATGTCCCAGATCACGCCGGGAATCTCGGCGAAGTATCCCAGCCCGGCGAATTCGGCCATCAACGAGATGCCCGGACCGGCCGTCGATGTGAGCGATCGCGCCCCCGCCCATCCCGCCCCCAGGACCATTCCGATCGCCGCCAGCTCATCTTCGGCTTGCACGATGGCAAAGGTGGCCTTGCCATCGGGACCGATGCGATGCTGCTTCATGTAGTCGATCAGCGACTCGCACAGCGATGACGATGGCGTGATCGGGTACCAGGTCACCACCGTGACGCCGCCGAACATCGCGCCGATGGCAGCGGCGGCGTTGCCGTCGATGATGATTTTTCCGGCGGTCTTGTTCATGCGCTCGATCCGCCATTTGTTCTGTTTGGGCAGATTGGCGCGCGCGAACTCGATGCCCTTGTCGATCGATGCCACGTTCGGGTCGATCGCTTTCTGTTTGCCCTTGAACTGCTTCGTAATGGCGTTGATGATTTCCTGACGCTCGATGCCGATGAGCTCCGCCACGATGCCGACGTAGATCATGTTCGTCAGCAGCTTGCGCAGTCGCGAGTCGGTGGTCAGCTCGCCGGCGAGTTTCCCGAACGGCACTTCGTAAAACTCGATGTCGTTGCGGATCGCCTTGCAATTCAGGGGCGCGTCGTAGATGCACAGCGCGCCGGCAGGAAGCGCTTCGACGTCCTCGCGCCCGGTCTGCGGATTCATGCAAACCATCAGGTCGACTTCCTTTTTGCGCGCGATCCAGCCGTCTTTGTTGGCGCGGATGGTGAACCACGTTGGAAGGCCGGCGATGTTCGACGGGAACATGTTCTTGCCGCTGACCGGCACGCCCATCTGAAAGATCGAGCGCATCAGAACGTTGTTCGAGGACTGCGATCCCGATCCGTTCACCGTCGCGACGTGAATGGTCAGATCATTGACGACTGGACGACCCCCTCGGGCTACTTCCTCGAGAACCGCCGTCGCTGTCAGGGTATCGGACACCATCTAACTCCTTATTTGCAGTGGCGAAACATTCTAGCAGCCCTGAGTGCTGAGTCCTGAGTGCTGAGTCCCCCTTTACCGCTCAGGACTCAGAACGCAGGACTCAGGACTTATCATCCGCGCGTGCTCCGGACGTTCTGGACCGGCCTGGTCGTCTTTCTGGTGACGATTCCCCTGGCAACAGCGACGATGCTGGTGGCCATGATCCGATCGAATGCCCGCGCCATCGATTGGATCGTCCGATTGTGGGCGTTCTTGATCATCAAGGCGGCGGGAATCAAGCTGCACGCTGAGAACACTGAGATCGTCGATCGCAAGCAGCGTTACATCCTGATCGCAAATCACTACAGCTACTTCGACATTCCGTGCATCTTTCTCGCCATTCCGCAGCCCATCCGGTTCATGGCAAAGATCAGCCTGTTCAAGATTCCGATTTTCGGATGGGCGATCGGGCGGGCGGGGTTCATCCCCATCGATCGCAAGAATCGCAAGACGGCCGTCAAGTCGTTCGAGAAGGCCGTCGATCGGATTCGCAAAGGCAACACCGTGGTCGTGTTTCCGGAGGAGGGTCGCTCGCGCGAGCGTTCCATGCGACCGTTTCAACGCGGGGGATTCTTGCTGGCGCTGCGATCCGGTCTGCCGATTCTTCCGGTGGCGATCGTGGGGACATTCGACGTCTATAGCGCACGCGCGCGGTGGCTGAAGCCAGGGCCGGTGGCCGTCAAGGTCGGCACGCCCATCCCGACCGAGGGACTGACGGTGCGCGACAAGGACCGGCTGCTGGAGGAGTCGCGCGCGCAGATCAGCCGCATGCTCTTCGGCGCGTTAGACTGACTTCATGTCCGCCGACGGCGATCCGACCGTTGAGCGCCGCCTCATCGCGAATCGATACGCGCTGATCGCGAAATTGGGTGAGGGTGGTTTCGGCGCGGTTTATCTCGCGCGCGACACCCTCCTCATGCGCGACGTGGCCCTCAAGCTCCTCGGATCGATGTCTGAAGATCGACGGGAGCGCTTTTTCCGCGAGGCCCGTGCCATGGCGCGCCTCAAGCATCCGAACATCGTGGGCATCTACGACGCCGGGGAGGATGCCAGTGGGCTCTACCTGGTTCTTGAAGTCGTCCCCGGCCGCTCGCTGCGTGAGCTGATCCCGATGGATCGCGGTCGCGCAACGACCGTCGTTCGCGAGGTCGCACAAGGTCTCGCGGCCGCGCATACGGCCGGCATCGTCCATCGCGATATCAAGCCGGCCAACATCCTCATCGATGAGCACGGACGGGCGAAGGTCGCGGACTTCGGGATCGCGCGCGTCGAGGGCGAATCGCAAGTGACCGGGCACGTGGTCGGGACGCCCAATTACATGTCGCCGGAGCAGCTCGACGGCAAACCCGCCGGACCGGAGGCGGATCTGTACGCGCTGGGCGTCGTGATGTCGGAGCTTGGGTTGCGCGATCATCCGATCGCGAAACGTCTGCTCGATCCCGATGCGGCACGCCGTGGCACGGCGCGGCAAGTCGTCGAGGAGCTCGACACCCGTCCACGAGCGCCCAGACTGTGGCTTGCCGCCGCGGCGGCCGTTCTACTTCTCATCGCTCTGCTTGCCGTTCTCACGAACCGTTCTCCCACGAAACCGAAGGTTGAGCGCGCAACGATTCGTCTTCAACACGCAAAAGCAAAAGAGGTCCTCGATTTGGTCGAAGCGCCGGTCGCAATATTGGCTGGCAAGTACTTCACACCCAGCAGGGTCCAGGAGGACTATCGCGAAGGCAAACTCGCCGGAGTTCGCGTGAGTGTTCGTCGTGCCGTACTCACGGATACCGAGATCGAAGTCGAGGCATCCGCAACTGACATGGTCATCGTGAAGGATGCGGTTGCCATCATCGATGCACTTTCAGGCTACCGGTTCAGATCGGAGTCGAATCTCTTCACCGGGGTGAGCCCTTCCCCGCGGCGGATCTCCTGGAACTCGCCCATACGGAGCGGCGATTTCATCGATCTCATTGCACGCACCGCGAAGTGGCCGCTGGTGCATGACAACTCTGTCAGACAGATCGCGGATACCCGGGTTCCGGCGGCGTTGCACGACGTGCCCTGGGATGAAGCGGTCCGAAACGTGATCCGCACACTCGATCTCGCGCTCTGGCAGGACGGCGAGATCTGGATTCTCGAATCGCAACAGCGACGCCGGGAACGTGAACGAACAGCCGCGCGCTCATGGGTTTCCATTGCGCTTCACCGGCGCGATCGGGCAGCGGTGGCCGATTCGCTCCGGCCTCTACTCAGCAACACTGGGGCGATCTCGCTCTCAACGCGCACCGGCCTCATCATCGCATTCGATACTGCCGAGCGACTGCAGGCCATCCGTTCCGCGCTCCTCACGATGGACCCCGATCCATCGCGCGCCACGCAACCTCCCTCCCCTCGCGTCTACACCGGTGACCGAATGAGTCTGGACCTCGCCGACGCTGACCTGGTGCAGTTGATTCAAGTGATCTCGAAGAACGTGAGGCTTTCCACGGTCATCGATCCGTCGATTCATGGCAGGGTCACCGTGAGTCTCCCTCGCATCCCCTGGGACAACGGTCTGGATGCCATCCTGGTGTCGCAAGGGCTTTCGTATTCCGTCCAGGGCGATGTGCTGACGGTCTTTCCGGAGTCGAAGATTTACTCCGGCACGCCGGTCGAGCGCACGTTGCACTTGCGACGCGAAAACCCAACGTTCTTCCGCGCGTTCGAAAAGGCGATGGCATCGCAACGCGAAGAGATCGTGGTTGCTGATGATGCTTCCGGAACCCTGATCCTTCGCGGCGCCAGCCAGGTCGTGGAGCCCACCGTCAAGGTGTTTCAGACGATCGACGAGCTCCCTCCAATGCCCGCGCGATTTCGTTGATGTCATCGTCGAGCAGCGTGCGCACCTCGAGGGTAAAGCGGTCGTCGACGATCCTCCCCACGATCGGAGGATCGTTGCGCAGAAATCGCGTTGCGAGCTCGCTCGCTTTGCCCGGCACTTCGATGGCGACGGAGGGCATCGTCTCGGTCGGGGTCGTTCCACCGCCGAGGGCGCATTGACTGTCGATGACGCGGCAGCGCGTGCCGCGAACGATCGACTCCCCGCGAGCGCGCAGCTCTTCGATCGGCGCGGCCAGCATCCGATAGATCGCCACTTCCTGCTCGTAGCGATCGGTCGCGAAGGCGCGGAGCGTCTCCGCGATGACAGCGTAGCTTTCTTTTCCAGCCCGCAGCGCACGCATCAGCGGATGCTTATGCACTCTGCGGATGATCTCGGCGCTTCCGAGGATCAAGCCGCCCTGCGTCGCGCCGATCAGTTTGTCGGTCGAGCAGGTGACGACGTCGACGCCTTTGGCGACAAGCTCGCGAATCGTGTCGCGCCGGCGGAAGCCGTAATTCGCGATGTCGACCACGCGGCCGCTGCCTTCGTCGTACAGCAGCGGCAACTTTTTCGATCCCGCGACCTCGACCATCTCTTCGATCGACGGCGTCTCCGTGAAACCGACGATGTCGAAGTTGGAGCGATTGACGCGCAGAATCGCCGCGGTCTTCTTCGACAACGCTGCGGCGTAGTCGCGCGCGCGGGTGCGATTGGTCGTCCCCACTTCGCGCAGCTTCGCGCCGCCCTGCTGGATGACGTCCGGAACGCGGAACGATCCGCCGATTTCCACGAGCTCGCCGCGCGACACCAGCACCTCGCGCTTCGGCGCAACCGCCGCCAGAAGCAGCAGCGTGCCGGCGGCGTTGTTGTTGGTCAGCAGCGCCGCTTCGCAACCGAAGAGAGTCTTGCAAAGCGATTCGAGGTGTTCGTCGCGCGCGCCGCGTTCGCCGGCTTCCACATCGAATTCGAGATTCGAGTAGCGCTGGGCGATTTCGCCGGCCCGCTTCCAGAGTGCCGGATCGATCGGGGCACGGCCGAGGTTGGTGTGGATGATGACGCCGGAGGCATTGATCACGCGCCGCAAAGTCGAGGCAACCGACGGCTGCAAGACCCCGCGCACGGCCAAGGCAGCCGATCGCTCGTCGAAGGCGCGGGCGGCCCCGCGAAGCTCGTCGAGATGGCCTGTCAACGCATCTTTGACGCTGCTGCGTCCGAACTCCGCGATCAGCGGCGCGAAGCCCTGGCCGGAGAGGATCCGCTCGACGGAGGGGATGCTTCGGAGAGGTGAGGAATGTCGCAGATGCGCGTATTGTATTCGCTGGCACATGGTCAAAAAGGATGATGAGCTCGACAAGCTCGAGGAGGACATTCGTAAGCTCAAGGTCAAGTACGAGATGTTCTTCCTAGGCAGCCAGAAGATGCCCCCCCAGCACGAGCGCCACCAGCTGGAGGTCTACATCCACGAGCTCGGCAGGCAGAAGATGCGCGAGAACGCCCGGCGCTTCCGCTTCAACCAGCTCCTCAGCCGCTATAACCAGTTCCGCGAAATGTGGGGGCGCAAGATACGGGAGCGCGAAGAGGGCCCGCTCGATTTTCGCCGCCGGCAAGCTGCTTTGAGTGCGCCGCCGGAAGAATCGCCATCCCGCCCGACCAAGGGGCGCGTAACGTCACGCAGCGCCGATTCGTATGTAAAGATGATCCCGGGCGCGAACGGTGAGGCCATCCGCGACTTGTACAACCAGATCGAAAAGGAGCACCAGAAGCTCGGCAAATCGCCGAACCTCACCTTCGAACAGCTTCGCTCCATGGTCGAAAAGCAGAGCGAAGCGGTGCGCTCGCGCTACAACGTGGACGTGGTCGGCTTCCGAGTCGATGTCGTCGACGGAAAAGTCAAACTGAAAGCGAAACCCATCCAGGAATCATGATGAAACGAACCCTGATCGTGGCGGTGGCGGTTGCGACGCTGGTCGGCTGCGCTGCCTTCCGCAATCATCACCGAGACAATCCCTACGCCAGCCGGCTCTTCATCGAGCAGTTCCTGGATCCCAACAATCCACTCGACGCGCAGATCCAGCAGACCATCAACGATCTGCGCGCCAATCCGCGATCGGCGGCGCTGCACAATCGCCTCGGACAGCTTCTGCGTCAGAAAGGATTCCCGAAGGACGCCGAGGTGGAGTTCGAGCGCGCGGTGAATTCCGATCCGCACCTGTTCTCGGCCTGGTACAACCTGGGGCTGATCAGGCAGGCGCGCGGCGATTACACCGGCGCGAGCTTCGCGTATCACCGCGCCATCGCCTATCGCAAGGGTTTTTCGGAGGCGCTGTTCCAGCTCGGGCTGATGGAAGAGCAGCGTCACAACACCGGCGCCGCGGTCGGGTACTACGCGAAGGCATTCACGATCAATCGCTCTCTGCTCGATGTCCGCGTCAATCCGCGCATCGTCGACAGCAAGCTCGTTGATCTGGCGCTGCTGCGCGCCTATCCCAACGAACACGCGCGCGTGAGTACGCAGTTCTACCCGACGCCGCCCGGCTACACGCAGCCGAATCTGGAGCCGGCGCCGGCCCAGCAGGCACCGCCGCCAAAACCGCCGCTGTAGGTAGGGATGAGGGCGGAGGGATGAGGGATGAATGCCGCGCCACATTCATCCCTCATCCCTCATCCCTCATCCCTCATCCCTCATCCCTCATCCCTCATCCCTCATCCCTCATCCCTGCACGATAGAATCCCCGCGCTTTGTCCGATGAGCAGCAGGAGGTTCCCGAATCCGAGCTGATCCGCGTTCGCCGCGAGAAGCTGGCGCGCATCATCGACCTCGGATTCGATCCCTACCCCACCCGCGCGGACGCCGATCAGAGCATTGAGGAAGTGGTCGCGAAGTACGGCGGCAAGTCGGCACAGGAGCTGGAAAGCGAGAAAGCCCACGTCAAAATCGCGGGCCGAATCCTCACCATTCGCGAGTTTGGAAAAACGGCCTTCCTGGTCCTCTCCGAGAAAACGGCTCGCATTCAGGCCTACTGCCGCAAGGACATCCTCAGCGAGCGGGAATGGTCGCTCTATCAAAACCTTGACGCCGGTGACTGGGTACTAGTCGAGGGCACGGTGTTCAGAACGAAGACCAACGAGCTGTCGGTGAAGGTGCAACATCTGAATTTTCTCGCCAAGGCCTTGCGTCCGCTGCCCAGCAAATGGCACGGACTGACGGATGTCGAACAGCGCTATCGCCAGCGCTACGTCGACCTCATCGTCAACGACGACGTCAAGCGCATCTTCGAAACGCGGGCCAAGATCGTACGATATATCAGAACATATTTTGATACACATAATTTCATCGAAGTCGAGACGCCGATGATGCAGCCGGTCGCGGGTGGGGCCGCCGCCCGCCCGTTCGTCACGCACCACAACGCGCTCGACATCGATCTGTACATGCGCGTGGCGCCCGAGCTGTACCTCAAGCGCCTCATCGTGGGCGGAATGTCGCGGGTGTACGAGATCAATCGCAATTTTCGCAACGAGGGCATCGGCTATCGCTGGAATCCCGAATTCACGATGCTGGAGTTCTACTGGGCCTACGCCGATTACAAAGACCTCATCGAGCTGACCGAGGAGCTCTTGAACGGACTGGTGCGCGAGGTGAAGGGATCGGAGACCGTCACGTGGCGCGGCGCCGAGGTCAGCTTTCGCCGGCCTTTCCCGAAGTTCACGATGAAGGAAGCGATCGCGCATTTTTCGAAACGCGAGATCTCCGTCGACGACCTCGGCGATCGCGAGAAGCTGGTGAAGCTCGTGAAGAAATTCGGCGAGCATCGGCCGGTAGCAGCGGACGGAACAGAGCCGCCGAAGGGAACACCGGTCCCGGAGATTGCGTCGATGAACGAGGGAAAACTTCTGGCCGAGCTCTTCGAATCGATCGCGGAAGAGCATCTGATCAACCCGACTTTCATCACCGATTTTCCCGTCGAAGTGTCCCCGCTCTCGAAGCAGCGACGCGATGATCCTCGCTACGTCGAGCGATTCGAGCTGTTCATCGGCGGGATGGAAATCGCGAACGCCTTTTCGGAGCTCAACGATCCCGACGAGCAGGCCCGCCGTTTTCAGCAGCAGTTGTCGGAACGCGAGCGCGGCGACGAGGAAACGCATCAGGTCGACGACGATTACGTCCGCGCGCTCGAGTACGGAATGCCGCCGACCGCGGGCGAAGGCGTGGGCATCGATCGGCTGACCATGATCCTTACCGACTCTCCCACGATTCGCGATGTGATCTTGTTCCCGCTGATGAGGCCACGATGAGGTGCCGCGTGCCGCGTGCCGCGTGCCGGAAACCGGCAACCGGAAACCGGCAACCGTGATCGAGCTTCGCATCGCGCGTCGTTATCTGTGGGCCGCTCGCAAAGAGGCCCACACCGCGTTCCTGTCGCTGATCTCGATGTTAGGACTGGCGGTGGGAGTGGCGACGCTGTTGATCTCGCTGGCGCTGCTCTCCGGCCTGCAGGGACAGATCAAGGCGCGGCTGATCGCGTCGAGTCCGCAATTGCTGATCGAGCCGATGGGGACCAACACCATCGACGATCCCACGGCCATCGAACGCGCTGCGCGAAGCCTCGGCGTTCCCGATGTCCGTCCCATCGTCAGCGGCATTGCGTGGGGAGCCAATCAGCAGGAGCGGCGCGGCCGCCCGCTGCGATTGCGATCGTCGACCATTACGCAACCCTCCGACGCGATCAGCCTCACCCGCGACGTGGCCGCCGGTCTTGGCCTGACGCTTGGCGATCCAATCACGATTGTTGCGCCGCGCACGCGCCTGACGCCGTTCGGTCCCGTGCCGATCGTGAAGCGCTACAAAATCGGACAGATTCTCGCGCCGGCGACCGAGGATCGCGCCGCCGAGGGAATGCTCGACATGTCGGAGATGGCGCGCCTTTTCGGCACGAAGGGACCAACTGCGATCGAGATGCATGGCGACGCTGCCAACGCCGAAATCGTTCAGAAGCGACTTGCCGAGAGGTTTCCCAACGTCCAGGTCAAGACGTGGAAGGAAATCAACCGCCCGCTTTTCCTGGCGCTGCGACTCGAGAAGGTGGTGATGTTCGCGACCATCTCGCTGATCATCTTCGTTGCGGCGCTCAACCTCATCTCGTCACTTTCGATGCTGATTCTCGAAAAACGACCGGGCGTGGGCGTGCTTCGGACGTTAGGCGCAACAGAGGGAACGATCCTCGCGATTTTTCTCGCGGTTGGCCTGCTGATTGGAATCACCGGCACCCTGGTCGGCAACATCTTTGGCCTCGGTTTCGCGTGGGCCGCCAACCGCTATCACCTCGTCCCGCTGCCCAGCGACATTTACTTCATCAACTATCTTCCCTTCCTGGTGGAAGGCGATGACGTCACTTACGTCAACGTCGTCGCGGTGGCGCTTTCCGTTCTGGCCACGTGGTATCCGGCGCGTGCGGCGTCGCGCCTCGACCCGATTGCGGCGATTCGGGAGGAAGTTTGAAACGCGTCCTCCCGGTCGCCCTGGCGGCTCTTCTGCTCTCCTGCGAGCCGGCGGTGCGGCGCGTCCTGATGCTGACCTTCAACGACAAGGCGGATCTCGTCACGATCTCGGCCACTACCAGCCTCGGAAAAGCGAAGCCGGGAACCGCGGAAGCTGCGCAGATCGACGACGAACGCGAGGCACTCCTGGCCGGCCGCGACGAGTGGAGTGTGCGGTTCGCGAATGCCGATCCGGAATCCGACCGCGTGATCCTGCAACGAAGCCGGGGCGAGCTCGAATCGGTCGAGCACATCGCGTCGATGGCACCTGAGAATCTCCAGAAATTCTTCTTCGACACCCACCTGACGGTGACCTTCTCGCGCGGCGAAGGTTGGGCGGAGCTGACGATTTATCCCGGCACGAGCATGCGCGCAACGCGACCGCAGCGCGAGCGCGTGGAGAAAATGCTTTCGCTGTACTCGAAACGCGCGGCGCGCTATTTCGAATCGATCCGCGCCCTCTACGCCTATCTCGACGAGAAGCCGCAGCGGGCCGAAGACATGTTCGTCGCTGTTTTCCGCGACGACAAGGATCCGCCGGCCCGAATCTCAGAAGAGGAAAAATCGCTGGCCGACGGCGTCCGCTCCGCGATCGATGCCATGCTCTCAGGCGAAGGGGAAACCGCCACGCTCGATCGCGACTTCGACTTCGTCTTCAATCCCTTTCCCGCCGAGCTGAAAGTCACGATCCCCGGCGAAATCACGGCGCTGGAAGGCTTCACGCGGATGCCGGATCGCATCGTTGCCGTCAAGATGCCCAGCGCCCTGGAGGCCGTCTCGATGCTGGAGGGCCGATGGATCACGCCCGATCCTTTGGCGGCAGTGTTCGGGGCGCCGAAGGAGGCCAGTCCGCAGGACCTGGCCGCTTCGATCGTGTCGCAGCGGCGGCACGCCGAGCCGGTCGTCACGCCCAACGATGTAGCAGTGGCGCTGATGGAGAAAATGCGTCCGGCCAATGCCTACCGCGTCCGATGGATCACCAAGGCAGGTGGCGCACCATCACCACCGCCGCCTCGCCGTCAGGGTAGTAACGCGGGCGAATGTACGTCGGCTCAAAGTCGAGATGCTCGTAAAACGCCTGAGCTCCGCTGTTCGACTGCCGCACTTCCAGCGAAATCGTAGAGATGCCGTTCAGGCGCGCGAACTCCAGACAGCCGTCCATGAGCGCATCGGCGATCCCCTTGCGACGCTCGGATTCCGCAACGGCGATTTTGTTGACGTGCATCTCATCGAAGAACCACATCGCGAAAACGTAAGCGATCACTGAGCCATCGCGACGCGCCACGAGATGCAGGCGCGAATCGCCATTGAGCTCGCTCTCGAAGAAATCGCGGCGCCACGGCGCGGGAAAGCAACTCACCTCGAGGCCATGAATCGCGTCGAGGTCGCTGGCGGTGGCGTCGGAAATCTCGACATCCGCTTTGGTCTTCATTTCTGCTTCAATTTGACTTCCGCTTCGGCGAGACGCACGTAAATCGGCGTGATGTCTTTGTAAGAGTCGAGCCGGCCGGCGGCGAGGATTTTCTCCGCGCGTCGCGCGCATGCTAACGCGATGTTGCGCTCCTGCAGGACGTTTCCGATCGGCAATCGCTCTGCGCGAAGCTCCGCAAGATCATCGGGCCGCACCAGACGTGGCGGCATGATTTCATCGCCTGCTTCGAACATCGAGACATAAAGCTCGCCGCGGCCGGCGTCGTCGACGATGAGCCAGCGGCCGCGATCCGGCGCAACCGCTTCGTGCGTCGACATCGCGCAGACCGGCTTCCCGAGCGCCAGCGCCATTCCCTGCATGGTCGCGAGTCCGATGCGGACCCCGGTGAACGATCCCGGCCCACGCGTGACGGCGAAGAGATCGATCGCTTTCCGATCCGATCCTGTCTCGCCCAGCAACCAGTCAATCGCCGGAAGAAGCTTTTCGTTGCGCGAGCTCCGGCCTTCCAGCGCCGACGCGCCGAGCAGTTGGCCATCCTTGACCAGAGCCACGGACAAGATGGGAAGCGATGTGTCGGAAGCCAGGATCAGCATGTCTCGGTACCCGGCACTCGGCACGCGGCACTAAGCGGTGACCGGTGCCGGCATGCGCAAATCGACCAGCTCGATTCCGACCTCATCGGCCACCTGCCGCGCGCGTTCGTCGCGGTAGAACTCGCCGTAGTAAATCTTCCGGATGCCGGAGTTCGCGATCAGCTTGAAGCAGTTCCAGCACGGCGAGGCGGTGGTGTAGAGCTCGCCGCCGTCGATGCTCACGCCGTTCTTGGCCGCCTGCAGAATCGCGTTGGCCTCGGCATGCACCGTCGTGATGCAATGCCCGTCTTCCATCACGCATCCAATCTCTTCGCAATGCGGCAGACCGCGAATCGATCCGTTGTAGCCGGTCGAGAGAACGGCCCGATCGCGCACGATGACCGCGCCGACGTGTTTGCGAGGACACGTCGATCGAGTGGCGGCCTGATGGGCAATTCCCATGAAGTATTCGTTCCAACCTGCTCGCACGTTTGCGATTGTACTGTGCGCATGAAACCTGCAGAAATGACGCCGATGCCCGTGAAGCAGAAGGTGCTGATCGTGGAAGACAACTCGGACGTGCGCCGTCTATACGCCATCGGTCTCAATCAGCGCGGCTTTCACGTGAAACTTGCCGCCAACGGAGCGGAGGCCGTGGAACGCGTCACGTCAGAGCAGCCTGATGTGATCCTTCTCGACTGGGTGATGCCTCTGATGGACGGCGGCGAAATGCTCGATAAGCTGGCGTCCGACGGTGCAGCCCACGTGCCGATCATTGTGATCAGCGGTCATCAGCCGCCGGCGGGCGGGTATCTCGATCCTCGCATCCGGCGCTGGCTGACAAAACCCGTCACTATCGAGCAATTAGTGGCGGAAATCGAGGGGCCCCTCGTCCTTCGCTGAGTTCGGATAGAATCGTTCAAATGGCCAAGCTGTTCTTCGTCGGCCTGGACGGGACAGAGAAGAGCTACCGCCTTCAAACGCACCGTCCATTCACGGTCGGCCGCGACCCGGGAAACGATATTATTTTGCGCGATCCCAAAGTGTCGCGCCATCACTCCGAAATCGTGTTCGAGCGCGGATTTTTCGTCCTTCACGATCTGGCTTCGGCCAACGGAACGTACGTCAATGGAAAGCGGGTGCGGGTCGCTCCGCTCACCCACGGCGCGAAGCTCCGCATGGGAAATACCTACGGCCGCTTCTCGGAAGAGCTGCCCACCGAGGATGATGAGAAACAGGAAGCGCTGCCGCAGAGCGAAGACATGGGAGCGGTCCCGACGAACGCCCACGAGAGTTTCACGCCGGTGGCGACGCAGCCCCATGACAAGATCGGCGCCGACGACCTAAAAAAAAAAGTTAACTGAGCCTGGAGCTCCCGAGCCTCCAACCGAGCCGCTGCCGGAGGACCATCCGGCGGCCGCCGGCGCTTTTTCGAGGTCGCGATACCTCTTCACGACCGGCGTGCGATTCGGCGAGATCGTCACGATCCGAAGCTCGAGCGGCGAGGCTCTGCTCAGCTATCGCAGCTTCGCCAGCATCGTCGGAATCGTGGCGCTGGTCGTGTCGGTGATCGTGGCCGTCACCGGACTGGCAGCGGTTCTGTTTCTCATGTTCGACGGCCGTGTATTTCCGGCGGTCATGGCGTTTCTGCTGAGCGCGGCGTTCGTGGTCGTCATCGCGATGCTCGTGCCGACGACGCACGTGAGCCTGTTCGAGGGTTCGCATCCGGTGCTGCAGATCGCGCAACAAAGCAATGTGAGTCTTCCGATTGTCACGTACACCATCGGAACCCCGGAGCAGAAAGTCATCGGACGTCTGCGGAAGAGCGTCTGGTCGCGGCTGGGCCGCAATCGCTGGGACATTCTGACCACGAACGGCGATCGCCCGATCGGTTACGCGGCCGAAGAATCGCTATCGCGCGCCCTGGTGCGCAAGGTCGCGGGAAAGTTCAGCTCCCGCTATCAGTCCAACATCCGCATCAATTACCTCGGCAAAAGCGCGGGCTGGATCATTCGACGTCCGGACATCAACGGCGACGCCGATGTGCTCGAGATCGCGGGAGAGATGGATCGGCGGCTGGCGGTGGCGCTGGCGACGTTGATTTTGGGCAGCGAACCGTGAAGCGGTTGCGAGGTCTCGTGGTTACGCGGTCTCGTGGTCCCCACTCCGAGACTTCGAGACCGGGCTACTTCGCAACCGCATTCATCGGCGCGATATCCACGCCGGTGTAATAATTTTTCAGGATCTGCTCCGCTTTCCAGCCGCGGAATGCCATCCCGTACGCGCCGACCTGGCACATCCCGATGCCGTGGCCCCAGCCCTTGCCGAAGAAGGTGTAGCGGTCCATGCCGTCGGGATCGACGCTCTTTTCAAAAACGAATAAATTATCAGGTACATTTAATGACCATCTTATTGGTAAACCCTTAAGAATGAAGGTCCGGCCGCCCTCGGCCGTCACTTCCATCTCCGCGATCCGCTGTGACGCGTCGATGGTGATCGGACGCAGGCCGACCAGCTGACGGATCGGATTTCGCTTGTTGATCGAGGTCACCAATTCGTCGGCGCGGTAGCTGCGCGTCCAACTTGCGAAGCTGGAGGTGCGATCGAACGAGGCGCCGTCGACATTCGCCTGCACGACCATGCCGATCGGAACGCGTCTCGCGTCAGTGTGCAGAAAGGCGCGATCTCCGATCATGACAGGCACGCTTTTGTACTCCTGCCATCGATCGCCTAACCGTCGCCAGATCGGAATGTTGCCGGGCAGCGTGTACGCGATGACCTTCCCTTCGGCTTTGAGCGCGATCTGCCGACCGTCGACAGTGAGCATTTTTCCCGTGATCTCGTTGAGTGCTCCGTGCTTTCGAAGCCAGGACGCGAGAAGGCCGTAAAGCTCGTCGCGAGGCATGGCGGCGTCGAGGTCGATGCGATCGATCTCCTGCGTCGGCAGGAACCCGAATTTGATCAGGAAAGCTGCAGCGCGATAGGCCGCCGACTCGGACTGGCTCTGCGCGAAGAAGTAGCCGCGATCTTCCGGCAGCGTGACGACCGAGGCATAGCGATCGAATCCGAGGAGAGTTCCGATGTAGATGAGGACGTCGCCGCGACGTGAAGACGCCGGCCTGGCAACTGTCGCGGCAACGTAGCGCACAAGCCGCATGGCGGCGTTGACGGCCTGCTCCACGTCACCCGCGGCCCAACTGGTCGCCTGTCCGGTGATTCCTGCGGCTGCAGCGAAAAGTTGGGCATTGAGCTGCTGCTCGTTCAGGATGCCGCTCTCGGCGCGCCCGGCCACCGACGTCATCTGCATCTCGACGCACCTTGCCCGTTTCAAATAGGGCTCGTTGCGGCCGGGAAACATCGTACTGACGTCGGAAGTCTCGCCTCCGCAGGTCGCGGTGTAGAGCGCGTCGATGGGCTGACCCTGATACGTCAAGATGAGGCCGGCGGATTCGCGCACCGCCTGATCGCTGAGTTGTTCCTCACCTGAAAATCCCTTGTATGCCTGACACGCCGGTCCGGGACAGATGTCATACCCTTCGCTTCGGAATTGGCCGAGGTTGCGGACAGCGTAGGTACGCGCGGCGATGGCCTGGGCCTTCAGTCCTTCCACCTCGTCGTAGATCCTCGATCCCATCTCCGCCGGCACGACGCCGCGGAGGTAGTCCTCCAGACTCAGCTCGTTGATGATGTTGAGAAGGCCGCGGTTGTTGATGAAGACTCGCGCCGCGGTGCGGTACAGCTTCTGATCGATCGTCACGGTGTCGCTGCTGACCGGCATGACCAGAATCGATTCGCCCGACAGCGTCGATGGCGCGCCTTCGTCATCGAGGATCTGATGCTGCCGCTCGAAGGCCTGATCGGTCGGACGCCGCACCACCAGCATGTCTTTGCCGTAACCACCGCTGATCAGCTGATTGCGCAGCGGCTGCGCCGATTGCATCTCTGCAAAGTCGCCGACCAGAATGCGATACGCGCCGGCAGCCGGATCGAAGATTGCGTCGACGCGCAGACCGCTCTCCGTTCGCAGCCGACTCGCGAAGGCGTCGGCACTCGGCTTGTCGGAGATTGCGCCAGCCTGCACCGCGTAATGGATCGTCGTCTCGCGCAGGGGAGCGGTGTCGGTGAATCCGCGGCGCAAGATCGACGCGCCGCCGGTTGCGATCAGGTAATAACCGCCGTCGACGCGGGGAAACGTCACCGAAGTCTGATCGCTCAACATGCCGACGCGGATGCGCGGCTCGGCGATCGCTTTCGCGACAGAAGCGACCGGCGTCAGCGCATGGGTCGGGCGCGCCGCCGGCGGCACGACTTTCGGCGCCGGCGGCTTCGCGCAAGCGGCGAGCAAGAGGACGACGGCAGTAAAGCGGAATTTCATACGCCGGGTTATGCAAAAACGTGGGCCAACCGCCGCACTCCCTCGCGCAACCGCTCATCCGTCTCCTTCGCGAAGGTCAGGCGCATGGTGTTCTGGCCGCTGCCATCCACAAAAAATGGAGAGCCGGGGACATAGGTGACGCCGTTTGCGACCGCCTGCTCGATGCGCGCGGCGGTATCGATCGAATCCTTCAGCGCCATGAACGTGAACAGTCCGCCGTTGGCGGCCGTCCAGTGCGCGCGGCCGCCGAAATGCTCCTGGAGCGCGCCGAGCATGATGGCGCGCTTGCCGCGATAGAACGCGCGGACGCGCTCGATCTGCGCCGGCAGCTCGCCGGCGTGGCAGTACGCGTCGATGATCGACTGGTCAAGCATTCCGGAGCAGAGGTCGGCGGCCTGTTTCGCGATCTCGATGCGGTCGATCACGATCTTTGGTCCCACGATCCAGCCGCACCGCACGCCCGGCGCGAGGATTTTCGAGAAGGTGCCCAGGTAGAGGACGCGGCCGTCGCGGTCGCGGGACTTGATGGGAGTCGTGTCGGCGCCGTCGACGTAAACCAGATCGCCGTACGGATCATCTTCCACGATCAGAAAATCGTGGCGATGCGCGATTTCGAGGACCTGATCGCGTCGCCGCTGCGACATGAGGCGTCCCGACGGATTCTGAAAATTGGGAATTGTATATAATAATTTTATACGTTTTTTATCAGCGACTTCGTCGAGCGATTCGGGGACGATTCCGTCATCGTCCTGCGCCACGCCGGCCAGCGTGGCGCTGCGCCCGTAGAACGCCGACGTGCCGCCGATGTAGGTGGGCAGCTCGACCGCCACGATGTCGCCGGCGTTGAGCAGAATGTGCGAGAGCAGATCGAGCGCCTGCTGCGAGCCGGTGGTGAGGATCACCTCTTCTGATTTGACACCGCTGCGCTGCGCGACGAACTCGCACAGCCGCGGCAATCCTCGCGTCGGTCCATAACTGCAGCGACACTTTGCGCCCTTCGCGCAGCACGCGATCGGCGATGACCGCAAAGCGCTCGGCCGGAAATGTCTCGGGATTCGGAGAACCGCCTGCGAACGAGATCACTTTCGGATCGTTGAGATATTTCGCGAGGGCGCGGATGGCGGAGGGGCGAAGATTGCGCGCATCCGCCGACAGAAACTTCTCGATCACTACTTTTCCTCGGTCAGCCCGACGTAAGCGGCCAGAAACCAGAGTCCGACCGCCGCGGAGAAGACCGATTGCGCGAACGATGACACGATCTGCGCCGGAGCGAATGCGATGCTGGTGAGCGGTGCGTGCGCGACGTCGCGCACGATCGACATCGGTGTCATCAGGCTCGAGATGGCCATCGCGCCGCCGAGGGCGATGGCGAACACGATGAACGCGACCGCGAAGTGACGCCCGAAATCGCGCTTGATCTCGCTCCATCCCGCCCGAACGGCATCGCCAGCGGAGGCGGCGCGGGCAACCGCAATGGTGATCGCTTTTTCGCTAACCAGCGCCATCACCATCGACACCGGAATCACGACCAGAAACGTGAGCGCCAGCCCGCTGCACGCAATCGCCAGCCGCCCACCCGCCTCGGTGACCATGAACATCGCGGCCAGCGTGAGAATCAGCGGGACGAGAAAAATCAGACCGCCGATCCCCCACACGATGTTGTAGATCCAGAAAACGGTCCACCACGACGCGCGGCCACCCTGCATCCAGCGGTCCATGTTGAAAGCGCGAAATGCGTCGCGCTTGGGCGCATCGCCGGTGGCGTTGCGCTCCGCGTCGACGAACACCCGCGCGCTTCCCGCCTCGACAAACGAGTGGATCGCGATCAGGACGATGGTCACGATGAGCACGACCAAGAAAATGTAGACAATCAACGGCCAGTGCTCGGTGACGAATGCAGCGATCGCCTCCGACGGTTCATCGGCATTCCTGAACGTCGAAAAGCTGGCGGCGATCCCGACCGGCACGATGGCGGCGAAGATCGACGCCACCACGATCATCACGAACAGGACGCTCTCAGCGATGCGAATGGCGATCAGCGGCCAATTCGCCAGTGTGCTGTCGAAGCCGCGTCGAAGAACGTCAGTTGTGTTGCGCAAACGTCTTCCGATAGTCGGGGACGCCGGTGAGCTTGATCTCGTGGGCCATTTCGTACAGCCGGCTGCGCAGACGCTCGCCGATCCGGTCCGCGAGCTCCTCCACGTAATTGGTCGTGAAAATCGTCGTGCGCTGCGCGTTGTACCGGCTGTTGATGATGTAGTACAGGATGTCCTGGACAAACAACGACGGCTTCTGCGATCCCAGCTCGTCCAGGACGAGGAGATCGACGTCCAGCAGCGGCCGCAGGATCTCGGATTTGCTGGGCGTATCTTCCGAATCGAACGACGCCTGAATCTCCTGGATCAGGTCCTGGAAATTGCTGAACAGCAGACGGCCGGGCTTTCCGCTGTCGATGATCTCGAGCAGTGCGGCCACCGCCAGATGGGTCTTGCCCGAGCCGCAGGGCCCGATCAGCAGCAGGCCTCGCCCACTGTCGACGGCCGGCATCCAGGCATCGGTGAACTCCTGGACAGCCCGCTTGGCAGACACGAGCGCACCGCTGCCGCGTTCATAAAAATCGACCAGACGACAATGCGGAAAGTAGCGCGGCGGGATGGCGGCGGCTGTGATGCGCTGGCGGCGCCGCAGGTCGCCCTGACATCCGCATGGCTCGACGCGCTGCGGGTCTCCCGCGACGGGCACCCAACCGGAGCCGTTGCAGCGAGCGCAGGTTGCGGGGACCGGAGCAGGCGATTTCACCGCAAGTGAGTTTAGCATCGCACGTGCGGATGGATGCAGATCGTCGGATCGCGCTCGGCGTTGTCGCGCTCGCCATGTGACCTACGCCTGGTTCTTCGGCGGCGCGGGCTGGAACCAGGATGCGCAATTCGATCTGACCCGTGCTCTTGTCGAGCGAAGGACGCTGCATGTCGATGGTTACGCGGTCAATACCGAAGATGTTTCACCAGGCCGGCACGGGCACACGTACATCAACAAACCGCCCGGTGTTTCGATGCTGGCTGCAATTCCATACACGCTGATTCTTGCAGCGGAAAAGTTGATGCACCTTCCCATCGACGATCTCGCTCGCGCGAACGCCTGGATGGTCACCGCCGCGGCGTGCGGGGCCTGCGGGGCGCTCATCGGCGCAACACTTTTCGTCTATGGACGAAAGATCGGAGCTTCACCGGCAGCCGCGCTCACGGTTGCGCTCTCCATCGTGTTCGGGACGATCGTCTTCGAATATTCGACCATGTTGTTCGCGCACGTGCCGAGTGCGCCCTTTATGCTTCTGGCGCTGGTTTGGTTGCGCGATTGCCCGCTGCTGGCCGGGTTAGCGGTCGGCGCGGCGACGGCCTGTTTCTACGTTTGTGCGCTGGCGGCGGGAGTGCTGATGATCGTGGCGGGGCGAAGGGCTTTACATCTCATTCGCGATCCTCCTGGCCACCTATCACACACTCTGCTTCGGCTCGCCATGGATCACGTCAGTCGAAGTCAGCCAGCGATTCACGCACAAGGGTCTTTTTCTCGGGGTCCTGCGCGTTCCGACGCTCGACGCTTTGTGGGGTCTGCCCTTCTCGCCCTTTCGCGGTCTCTTTACACCTCTCCGGTGCTGCTCTTTGCGTTCGTCGGAATGATCGTCATGATCCGCCGGCGAAAAATGATCGCGGAATTGATCGCGATCGCCGCCATCGCGATCGTCTTCATCGTGGTCATTTCGGGATTCAACGGCTGGAATGGCGGGTGGGCGTTCGGCCCGCGCTACCTTCTTCCCATCATTCCGCTGCTGGGAGTGCCGATGATGTTCGCAGCCGGCGCGGCGCATCGTCTGTGGATTTTGGTGGCCGCGCTCTCGGTCGCCATCAACTTCGTGGCAACTGCTGTCGGCCCGATGCCTCCCGATACGCTGAAAGATCCGATGCGGCAGTGGTAGCTGCCGATTTTCGCCACGGGACGACTCGACGATGTGAAAGTCGGCAAAGTCGCGGTGCAGCGCGAGGCCGGAAACATGGGCGAATTCGTGTTCGGTGAGAAGAGCCGCTCCTCCGTTGCGCCGGTGGCCCTGTGGCTGGTAGCAGGAGCAGTAATCCTTTACCGAAGAATTTAAAATTTCGAATTTCAAATGAAGAATTGAGAATTAGCCGGACGATTTCTTCATTCTTAATTTGAAATTCGAAATTCTTCATTTCCGCTCCCGGCGCTATACTTCCATCCCTAACGGGTCATGGCATCCACCCTGATCGAGTACCTCTCCGCTCGGACGGACGCGTCCACGTTTCTGCTGGCGGTCGACCTGGACAAGACGCTGGCAGAGCTCTTCCCGCACGCCGAGTCGCTTCTTCCCGAGCCTTACAAAATCTTCCCTGCTGACGAGACCCTGCCGCCCACCCTCGGTTTTGCGCTGGCGGAGACGGCGGTCATCAAGGAGCTCGACACGAAGCTCGATCGATGGCTGACGGACGAAACAGCGTGGCAGGTGACGCGCAACCCGAACGCCAAGGAAAAAGCGCAGGTCGCCATGGCGAGCTATCTGGTGCCGCTGCTGAAAGTGGCCGAGAACGCCATGATGTCGAACCTGCTGAACGACTATCACGCCGTTTTCTGGCTGGCGCATTCGTTCGATGTGGCGCGCCATTTCTCCTCCGTTCCGCGGCGAGTGAGCTCGATCGAAGCGCAGGCGGGACGCACGCAGGGCGACGCGTTGAAGTACCGGATCTTTCAGAAATGGTCACTCGAAACGCGGGATCAGATGCAGCAGCTCGCCAACAAAGCGGCTGCCATCCTCGATGGCGAAGAACAGCGCTCGCTGCAGTTCTTCCGCCTGCTTCAGGACGACGTTCTGATCTTCACCGAGGAGTTCATCGGGCCGGATCTGCGGGAGCTGCGATCGTTCCTCAACGGCTACCTGCGCCGCGATTTCCAGGGTTTTCGCGACGGATTCGAACGCCTGCGCAACATCGCGGCCGAGCTGCTGCAGCGCGATCGAACATTTCGCACGTCGCTTCCGTTTTTCGGAATCAGTCCCGATCAGGGAATCTCGACCGCCGTTCTGCTGGACGGGCGGTTTCAGGAGTTCCTCTTCGAACTGCCGGCGGTGCAGAACGCGCTCAATCGCGAGGACCGCGAGCAGTTCCAGCTCATCGCGCGGCGGGTCCGCGAGTTCGCGGTCCTCAATCAGCTTCGGCGCGCCATCGCCTGGATGGTCGTGTCACCCGATGGGCGGGTGCAGGCTGCCGACAAGCGAAGCGGCGTCGCCTATTCGCATACCACCCGGCCGCTCGATTTCGGCCGGCCCGGCGTCGTCGATCCGATCATTCATCGCTTCGGCCTCATCTACGACATCTCGAACTTCACGGAGACGCTGGGCAACCTGAGACGCGCCGGCCGTAAGGAAGAGATCAACTCGTACCGGCAGATGCTTTTGTTTCAGCGGCGACTCGACTCGATCGCCCAGCGCCATCTTCTGGTTTTCGAAAAATTCCTCGGCGACGGCGCGTTCTACACCACACGCCGTGCCCTGCGATTGATTCGCGGAGCGGTCGAGATCCAGCACTTCTACTCCGAGATGCGGAAGACCGGATTCGTGTTCAACAAAGGGCTTCGCATCGCCGTGAATTTCGGCTACTACCGGTTGCTGCCCATGCGCGCAGGCGTCTCCAACGAGAAGATCAACGAGTTTTACGGACCGGGCATCGTGGAACTGTCGCGACTCACCACCGGAAAAGCGAACAAGGAGATCGAGGATTTCGCAAGCTTTCTGGTGGCGCACGGATACGAGCCGCTGAAAGTTCAGAGTTTCTTCGCGCCACTGGCGCGCGGCGTCGACGTCATCGATCACATGCAGCATGCGCGTGAGTTCTTCGCCTATGTCAACGTCAACGGACATCTGGTCAACGAGGGAATCGTGGCATCGATGTCGATGCTGCAGGAGCTTTCCAACGAGCTGGCCGCGGAAGGCCAGCGTTTGTTTCGGCTGCGAAGTCCGTGGGGAATGTATTTCGGATTCGATCCGGCAGTGGAAGGACTCGAATACGTCGGGGTGCGGCTGATCGGAATGGTCTCGCTGAAGGGACTCGACAACATCGAAGTCGGCGAGGTCTTGCCGTTCACGCCCGGCGAAGTCGAAGGGACGGCTGTCGACACTGCCGATTCCCTGGTGATCTTGCTGCGCCAGGAATTCCATCAGCGCGATCAGAGCGGCGCCTATCAGCCCAGCACCGAGACGACCCACGAGAAACTAATCCCAAGCGAGATCGTGGTCTGCGTCCTGCCCGATAGTGCCAGCGGTAACGGCGGCGAGGTGTTGATCGGAGAGTGGGACCCGCTCTCTGATGACGTTCGCAATCCGGTCCGATTGCCGCGCGCCGACTTTCAGCGGCTCTTCTCGCTCAGCGGCGACCTGACCGCCGAGACTCTTTCGACCAACAAGCAAAGCGTGCGCGAGACCTATCTCCGTCTCTCCGATCACATCTACACGCCGGCGGTCCAGCTGGCGACCTTTCGCGAGAAGGACTACTCCGCGTTCGTGCTGGGAGATGTGGTGGAGAAGCTGTAGTTTGCGGTTGCGTGGTCTCGCGGTTGCGCGGTCTCGGAGTGGAAGACCTCGAGACTTCGAGACCGCGAGACCCCGCGACCCCAACCACAATCGTTTACCATCACATCGTGCGCGTCGATCACGACAAGCGCGAAATCGTCTGCTCGGTTGGTGACCTGGTCTATCCGACGACCTATCGTCGCATCGGCGTCGAGCGCGGCGACGGATTCCGGAGAATGTGGATTGGCCAGGATATCCACGCGCAGCGCGCGGAGTTGCGCGCCGCCGACGATGTGAATTACCGCGCCGAGGTCCACGTCGTCCACCGCACAAGCCACCAAAATTGGAATGTCACCATCACCGGTCGCGTCGATGGCCTCTCGATTGACGCCGTCAAACGTACCGTCAGCATCGAAGAAGTGAAGTCGATCCACTTCGATCTCGAGTTGGAAGCACTCTACAGGTCGGAGAAACTGCAACGGCACCTGTTCCAGCTGCTTCTCTATTCCCTCTTTCTTTCGTCGCAGCCGGAGCTGACCGAATACGTCTTCGCGCCGCGGCTGGTGCTGATCGATCTGATCGGCGGCGACACGCGCGAGATCGACGCGGACTTCGATCGCGACAGCGTCGCGGAAGCGCTGCAGGTGAGCCTCGATGAGCTGATCGGTCGCGTCGAGAGCGAGCGGGCACTGATTCACGCCAAGCGCTCGTTCGCCGAATCGCTGCAGTTTCCGTACGAGCGCATGCGGCCGTACCAGCCGGAGATGATCGAGGCCGTCGGGCGCGCGGTCCGCCAGCGCGAAGCGCTGCTGGTGTCCGCGCCGACCGGGGTCGGAAAAACGATCGCGGCGCTCTTCCCCGCCGTTCGCGAATCGCTCAAAGCGGGCAAGAAGCTCTTTTATCTGACATCGAAAACATTGCAGCAGGAAGCGGCCGTCGAGGCGATGCAGCTTCTCAACGACGGCTCGCTGCGCGTTCTCCGCATCCGCGCCAAACAGAAAATGTGCGCGCACACCGAGATGATCTGCCACGAGGATTTCTGCCCGTTCGCGGCCCGCTATTCGGAAAAAATGGAGAAGAGCGGGCTGGTCGAACGCATCACGAACTCGATGACCTACTTCGATCCCGATCTCACCTTCGAGCTCTCGCGATCGACAGAAGTTTGTCCGTTCGAAGTATCGTTGGAGTTGATCGCGCAGGCGGACGTGATCGTCTGCGATTACAACTACATCTTCGATCCGTATGTCGGGCTGAAGGCGTATCAACAGGACGATGACTACGGCGACTGCGTCCTCATCGTGGACGAAGCGCACAACCTCGTCGATCGCGGCCGGTCGTACTATTCGCCCGAGCTCCACGAGAAAACATTCGACGCCATCCGCGATCATCTGGCCGGACGCAGCGCACGCGTCGAGGGCTGGCAGGAGCTGCTCGAAGAATTACGCGACCACTTGCACGATCTCTCGAATGTCGTCGAAGAGCCGGCGATGCAGGCGCTCTGCGAGCCCGACCGCGATTTCTTCCTCCGCCAGCGTGCGGAGTGGGAACGAGTGGTCATGAACTACATTTCGTGGAAGATCGAGAACGGCATAGCCGAGGAGGACGATCCGCTGGTCGACTTCTATTTCAAGCTCGTCAAATTCACGAACCTCCTCAGCGAAGAGGGCGAGGAATTCGCGCACGTCATCGAACGCACGCCCGACGGCCTCAAACTCAAGATCTTCTGCAAAGATCCTTCGCGCTTCCTCGGCACCATCTTCGACTCGGCCTGGGCGACCGTCGCGCTCTCCGCCACGCTCGAGCCCTTCGATTTCTACAAAAAGACGCTCGGCCTGCCGGAGTCGCGAGCGACCGAGATCGCGCTCCCCTCGCCGTTTCCGCGCGGCAATCGCAAGATCGTGGTGGTTCCGGAGGTCGACACGACATTCAAGCAGCGGGCGAACCACTACGATCGCATCGCGCTGACGGTCGGCCAGATCGCGGAAGCATCAGAAGGTAATTTTCTGGCGCTGTTTCCAAGCTACGCGTTTTTGGGTGCGGTCGCCGAGCGCATGCCCACCATCCGCAAGCAGATCATGGTGCAGCGCACCGACATGACCGATTACGAGCGCAACGCCATCCTCGATATCGTGCGCCGCGGCAACGACAACCTGATCCTGGCCGTTTCAGGCGGCATGTATGCCGAAGGCGTCGACTATCGCGGCGACATGTTGTCGGGCGTGATGGTGGTCGGCCCGGCATTGCCGTCGGTCAGCTTCGAGCAGGAATTGCTCAAGCGCTACTACGACGATCAGTACGGCGCCGGATTCGAGTTCGCATATCTGATCCCGGGCATGACGCGGGTGGTGCAGTCGGCAGGCCGCGTCATTCGCAGCGAGACCGACGTCGGCGTGATCGCGTTGTTGTGCCGCCGCTTCACGCAGGAAACGTACACGCGATATTTTCCGAGCGATTGGTACGAAGAGTCGCCTCGCGAGTTGATCTCGAAAAAACCGGCCAGCGAGATCCGCGCATTTTTCGAGGCAAAATCGACGCCCCAACTGAGGCTGCTATGAAGGCAGAAGGCGGAAGGCAGAAGGCAGAAATCCCGCCCTCCTTTTCTGCCTTCTGCCTTCTGCTTTCTGCCTTCGGGTGCGCCTCCGCCCCCCCACCGACCGCGCCACCCTCCTCCGTCCCGAGCTCGGTCGTCGCGGTCATGTGCGCGCAGATGCGCAGCGAAGGCATGACCGCGGAACTGCGAGTCGTGAAGACGACCCAGCCGATCATCTCGCCCACCGTCATCAGCGCGATGGCCGACATCGCGTTCTACCGCGGCAAGCCCGTCGCGCCGGTGATGCCGAACGCGTCGCTGCCCGTTGAGCCCGCGCCGTGCGCACGCGCGATGATCGACGCCGTGAACCCGCGACGCGATGCCGATGCCATGGTCCTGCAGTTCTCGTCGCCATTCTCGAATCCGTATACGCGCCGCCAGATCGGCGTGGTCGCTCGCCTCTCGTTGGGTGAGGATAACCCGGTGTGGTATTGGATCCCGCTGGTGGACCGCAACGGCTCCTGGGCCGCCAGCAGGCCGCTGATTCTCGGAGTTCGCGAGTAAAGGAGGTCACTGATGGGTCCCGTCGTCGTCAGGGCAGGCACGACGCTTCGAAATGAAGTCGAAGTGGGCAAGCATCGACTGATCGCTGATGAGCCGGTTTCGGCCGGCGGAAGCGATGAAGGCCCCACGCCTTACGATTTTCTTTCCGCCGGTCTGGGCGGATGCACCTCCATGACCATGCGTGTCGTTGCCAAGCGCGAGAACATCCCGCTCGAAGGCGCCGAGATCACGATCACGAACGATCGGATGTACGCCAAGGATTGCGCCGACTGCACCAACAAGAACGGCTACATCCATCGTTTCGATGTCCGCATCAGGTTGATCGGGAATCTGACCGATGCGCAGCGCGAACGGCTCCTGTCGGTCGCCAAACGCTGTCCAGTTGCCAAGACCCTGACCTCGGAAATCAGAATTGAGGAGTCGCTGGTATGAATTCATTACTCGAGGAAGCCATCGAAGCGTGGGAAGGCAACCGCGACGGAGTGATCGCGGAAGTGGAGAATATCCCGTCCGAGAAACTCGACTTCAAGCCTGGGCCGCAGTCGCGAACGGCGTCGGAGCTGACGCTGCACATCATGGAAGTATCGCTGATGATGGTCGGGGAATTGACGCGCGAAGACACGAATGTTCTTCGCGCGGAATGGCCGAAGCTGCTGGCGATCTACAACGGCCCGATCCGCGGGCTGAAGTCGAAGGGTGAGATCGTGGCTGCTCTGAAATCGACGCTGCGCGACGGCGTCAAGGCTTTCCGCACCGCCGGGGAGCTGCACATGATGCAGTTCATGACGCGCTTCGATCGCAAGCAGGGAACGCGGCTGGCGTGGTTCAACCACATCATCTCGCACGAGGATTACCATCGCGGACAACTCGCGATTTACCAGCGGCTGATGGGCATCAAACCCGCGCTCACGAAGATGATCGAAGGCTGAGTCAAGCCCACGTCTCGAGCCAGTACTGAAACATCACCAGCGCCCACAGCGGCTTGGCGTGGTTGGCGCGGCCGGTGCGGTGCTCGGCCAGAAGCTCCGCGACATATTTTTCGTTCACGATGCCGTCGCCTCGCAGCCGCTCGGGCGAGAGCAGGCGGTCGACTTCGGCACGCAATCCGTGATTGATCCAGGTCGCGATCGGAACGCTCAGCCCGCGTTTCCGCCGATAGATCACATCATCCGGCAACCAGGCCTCGGCCGCTTTTTTCAACAACCATTTCGTCGTCAGGCGTCGGACTCGAAAATCGGCAGGAAGCGACAACGCGAAGCGCGTGACGTCGCGATCGAGGAAGGGCGCGCGCGCTTCGACCGAGGAGAGCATGGTGGCGCGGTCGACTTTGACGAGGAGGTTGTCGCGAAGATAGCTGCGGTAATCGAGCAGCATCGCGCCGGTCAGCGCGTCGCGATCGGACGGCACAGTGGGGAGCTCGGGCATCGCGGGCGGCGCGGCGGGGTAGACATCCGACGAGAGGCCGGCGCCGAACCACGCCAGATGCCGGTCGATCCACGGTCTCTCGGCGTCGGTGACGAATTTCTTGAGGAGAAACTCGAGCGTCATCTTTCGGCTCGAGGCCGGGACACCTTGCACCGCGCGCCGCAGGGCCGCGCGCGCGAATTTCGGTAGAGCGTCAAACATCGGCGCGATCTTGTGGCCGAGGTAGGTCGGATAGCCGCCGAAGAGCTCATCGGCGCCCTCTCCGCTCAAGATCACCTTCACGTGTTGCCGCGCGGCGCGGGCCAGCAGGAACGTCGGCAGAATTGCGGGATCGGCGAGCGGCTCGGCGACGCCGCCAACGACGTGCTGCAGCGCCTGGAGCAGAGTCTCTTCGTCGATCCGCACCGGGACGTGCCGCGTGCGGATGCGCCCCGCCAGAATTGCGGCGTCGCCGCTTTCATCGAACGACTCTTCCGCGAATTGCGCGGAAAAGGTGTGGACCTTGTCGACGCCGATGAATTTTGCGGCCAGCGTCGCGAGGATCGACGAGTCGAGACCCCCGCTGATGAAGACGCCGACCGGGACATCCGACATCACCTGCTTCTCGACCGCGCGCTCCATGAGCTTGCGCGCGGTATCAACCGCCTCGGCGGACGGCAAACGGCGAACGGCGAACGCCTCCGGATCCCAGTAACGAACGGTCTCCTTCCCCTGCTCGGTGAAACGAATGAACGTTCCCGCCTCGACGCGACGGATGGCGCGGAACATCGTTCGTGGCTCGGGGACATATCCGAGTCTCAGGTATTCGGCGACCGCGACCTCATCGAGATCGCGGCTGATGTCGGGATGTCGCAGGATGCACTGCAGCTCAGAGGCGAAGAGAATTTCCTGGCCGACTCGCGCGTAGAAGAGCGGCTTCTCGCCGGCGCGATCGCGCGCCAGCAGCAGCGTCCGCGTGCGCCGGTCCCAGACCGCCAGACCGAACATGCCGTCGAGCTCGGAGATGGCATCCGCGCCGCGCTCGAGGTACAGCGGCACGATGGTCTCGACATCGGAGTGCGAGCGAAAGGGATAGTCGTGAAAACGCGCGCGGATTTCGGAGGCGTTATAGATCTCGCCGTTGCACTCCAGCCAGACTTGCGAGCCGGGGGCGGCGAAGGGCTGATCGGCGCGCTCGTGCAGATCGATGATGCGGAGCCGCTCGGTGCCGATGACGGCATCGGGATGCGTCAGCACCGCGCGACCGTCGGGACCGCGATGGCGCAGCGCATCCCCCATCCAGTCGAGAACTTCGGGATAGCGAAGCACGCTGCCGCGTTCGGCGATGATTCCGTAAATGCCGCACATCAGCGAGGCATTGTATACGCCACGAAATGCGGACTTTGTGCGATGAGGTGCCCGCCCTGCGCTTCGACCAGCGCACGGTTGGCCGCGTCGGACGCTCGGACGATGAACACACTTCCACGATGTGTGAACGCCTCTGCCAGCCATGCTCTTGGCTGCAGCGTCGACTTTCCCGCGAAGTCGCGGTAGTGACGCACGATGTAGTTGCTGGTCAGCTCTTCGCCATCGGGACTGACGATCACGATCGGCCGTCGGAGGTAGAAGGCCATCGATCCGGTGAACGCCTCGATGCCGACAACATCGGAATTCGCCACAAACGGCCGCACATCGGCGATGAAACTCCTGCTGGAGCGACGCTCCGCCAGCGCGTTCATGGTGGAGGTCGTCGCGATCGGAATGGCGAGCATCGGAATGCTCAAGGCGATCCAGGCGATCGCGCCGCGGGTGAAGATCGCCATCGCGCCGAAGATCAAGGCGCAGATTCCGATGACGATGGCGGCATCGTGCCCGTATGGCAAATGCACGAATGGGATCGCGCCGAGGAGCACAGCGCCGGCAACAGCCGTCGCGATGGCCGCCACCCGCCCCGGGCTGGTGCGGCGCGCGACGCAGAGCGCGATCGCCGGCATCAGCGGAAGGATGTACTGCGGTCGTTTCGATTGGGACAGCGAGAAGAAGACAAACGGCACGGCCATCCACAGCAGCAGATATCGATCGAGCCACAGTTGTCGGTTGTCGGTTGTCGGTTTTCGAAAAACTGCGAAGATCCATGGGAATGCGCCGCCAATCAGATACGGGACGAAGTACCACGGCGGGCCCGTTCGCTTGAGCGTTCCGGTGGTCAGACGCTGCGCGGTCTCGGTCACCAGCACGTATCGCAGGAAGTCAGGGATCTTCTGCGAGATCGCCCAGACCCATGGCGCGATGATGAGCACAAAGAGGATCACTCCGGCCACCGAAGCCAGGTGGCGTGCTTTTTTGCGCCAAATGGCGTAGGGGATGGCGACGATCATCGGAACGGCAATGGCGACCGGGCCTTTCGTGATCACGCCCAACGCCATGGCCGCCCACGCCAGGGCCGGCATTTCCAGATAAAACGCGATCAATGCCAGGGTGATGAAAAATGACAACGCGCTGTCGAAGATGACGGTTCGCGCAAAGGCGATGGTCAGCGGCATGGATAAGAAAATGATGGCGGCCAGCGCGCCACTGATTTCCACACGCGCCGCGAACCACGCCAGCAGGAGCGCCGTCGCAATGGTGAAAAGCCACGACGGAAACCGCGCCGCGAATTCGGTGGGCCCGGCGATTTCCATCGTCGCGGCCTCGGCCGCGAAGTAGACGATCGGCTTGTCGAGATACGGCAGCCCATCCAGGCGCGGCATCACGTAGTCGTTGGTGGCCGCCATCTCGCGCCCAACCTCGGCGTTGCGGCCTTCGTCGGCATCGAGCACCGGATAGCCGCCCAGTTGCCACGCTATCGCAATCGCCGCCACGACCGACCACGCGATCAGCAGACTCCGTTCGGATAAACTCGCGCCCATGTTTGCCACTGCCATTCTGGCGCACGCCATCGCTGCACACATGAGATTTCTCGCCGGCGACCTGCTGGAAGGACGCGAGCCGGGGACGCGCGGCTACAACGTCGCGGCCGAGTATGTGGCGGCCCAATTCGAAGCGATCGGGCTGGAGACCTCGCAGCAGCCGATCACCTTTCGAGTTGCCAAGCTGCAGGAAGACCAATCGTCATACGCGGTGGGCGGGCAGCCGCTCACCATTCGCAAGGACATCGTGCCGCGCGCGAATTTTCTCGAGGCATGGAGCGAAGTGATTGCGCCGGTCGTCTTGGTCGGATTCGGCATCGTCGCGCCCGAGCTGAAGCACGACGATTACGCTGGCATCGATGCGAAAGGGAAGATCGTGTTGATGCTCAGCGGCGCGCCGCCGAATTTCCCGCTCGATCAGCGCGCCTATTACTCCGGCAGCCGGCTCAAGGAGCGCACGGCCGCCAAACATGGTGCCGTCGGCGTTTTGACACTGAACACCATCACGGATGAGAAGCGCCAACCGTTCGAGAAGCGCGCGCAACAGATCGGCATCCCGCCCATGCTCTATCTCGACCAAGGCCGGCCGGCTGACGCCGTCGACGGCATTCGCGTTTCGGCGCAGTTGAGTCAGCCTGCAGCGGCGAAGTTTCTCGCGAACGTCGATGCCGTTCTCGCCGACGCGGAAAAGGGTGTCACGCATTCCATGGATCTCTCCGCGCCGTTCGTCGCCCGAACCATTTCGTCGTTCACCGAGGTCAAGAGTGAAAACGTGATCGGCGTGCTTCCAGGCCAGGATCCGAAACTTCGTAACGAATTCGTTGCCGTCACCGCGCATCTCGATCACCTCGGCAACCATCCGCCGGCCAACGGCGGCGATTCGATTTACAACGGCGCGTACGACAACGCCTCCGGAATTGCCTGCCTGATCGAGATCGCGCGCGGCCTGGCCGGGGGTCCGCGACCGAAGCGGTCGGTGGCGTTGGTGGCGGTAACCGGCGAAGAAAAGGGGCTGCAAGGCTCGGAATACTTCGTCCGCCATCCGGTTGTCCGGCCGATCGTCGCCGACATCAACATGGACATGTTCCTGATGCTTTATCCCGTCGCCGATCTCATCGCGTTAGGCGGTGAGCACACAACCATCGGCGCAATGGCAGCGCAGGCGGCCAAGCAGGAAGGCTTTCAGATGAGTCCCGATCCCTTCGCGGAAGAGGTGCGTTTCATCCGCAGCGATCAATTTTCTTTTGTCGAGGCCGGCATCCCGGCCATCCATCTGAAGCCGGGAAACAAAAGCCGCGATCCGAAAATCGACGGAGCCTCGGTCACGAAAGAATGGCTGCAGCGCGTCTACCACTCGCCTGCCGATGACATGAATCAGCCCTTCGATTTCGCGTCGGGCGCGCGTTACGCAGATACGAATCTGCGGCTCGTGGGCGCGATCGCGAACGCTGAAGAACGCCCGGCCTGGAAGAAAGGTGACTTCTTCGCCCCGCGTGCCACACCGACCACCTTTCCCATCAATCGCTTCGATACGAATCATTCCACAATCCTTTTTCGAATTCCGATCCTGGGAGGGATGTCGGAAGTTGCAGGCAAGTTCACGGACTTCTCGGCGCAGGTGGTATACGACTCCGAGCATCCGACCAGAAGCAGCGTTGTCGCCACCATCAAGACCGCCAGCATCGACACCGGGATCGCGGCCCGCGACCAGGATCTGCGCTCCGCGAATTTCTTCGATGCCGAGAAGTTTCCCGAAATTCGATACGAAAGCTCACGCATCGAGAAAACAGCGGATGGTTATCGGTGCCTGGGCAAGCTGACCATGCACGGCGTGACCAAGCCGCTGGATCTGCGGCTTCGGATGACGGGGCTGACGCGGGTGGAAGAGAAAAAATCCGTGGTCATCGGATTCGGCGGCAATGCCCGGCTGAACCGCCGCGACTACGGCATCAACTGGAAGCATTCCGCCGACCCATTATTCGTCGGAGACGATGTCGTCATCGAGATCCATCTCATCAGCCGGTTGACTCCGCTCGATTCGCCGTGATCCAGCCCCGCCGCGTCGTTTCTCTTGTCCCTTCGCTTACCGAGACACTCTTCGCGATCGGAGCAGGCGATTCGGTCGTCGGCATCACCGACTTCTGCATTTTTCCAGAAGGCCTCGATCGCCCGCGAATCGGCGGGACGAAGACTCCTGACATCGCGCGCATCCGACAATTGCGGCCGGATCTCGTCTACGTGAACGTCGAAGAGAATCTCGAGAAACACGCCGTCGCGATTGCCACATTCGCGAGAGTGATCGCGACGGAGCCAAAGACGATCGAAGATGTCGTGAAGCTGATCGAGATGTTAGGCGCAAATCACGGTTGCGAAGCGAAGGCTGCCGAACTGGCTGATCAGGTAACCGGCAACCGGCAACCGGCAACGCCGTTTACGTTCGCCGTCCCGATCTGGAAGAAACCGTGGAAATGGTGTGGCGGCGACACCTACGTCTCGAATCTCGTCGAGAGTGTCGGTGGGCGCAATGTCTTGCGCGATCGACGGCGATATCCCTCCATCGACCTTGCCGAAGTACTCGCTTTGAAGCCCGACATTGTTTTTCTGCCCGACGAGCCGTATGCGTTTACCGCGGCCGACGCCGCCGAGGTCGGCGGCGCCCCACGGGTCATCGGCCCATTTCCCGGCCATCTCTTCACCTGGCACGGCGTGCGGACGATCGAAGGGCTGCGGTTCCTCCGTTCGTCACTCTGACCTCGAGTCTGCGCGGCTCAGGATGACTGTGTCACCTCTTCCGCCCAGGCGCGAATGGTCTCGTCGACCGCGTCGAGCTGCCTGGTGAAGAAGTGATCCGCGCCCGTGACCACCACGCTTTGGGCGTTGCGAACTTGTGGAATGAGTTTCTCCAATTTCTCTACCGAGCCGTGTTCGTCTTCCGTGCCGTGCAGAAACAGGATCGGCCGCTCGCAGCGGCGCAAGTAGCCGAAATCATATTTGTTGATCGGTGTGCCGATCAGAAAGATGGCACTGACCTCCGGTAGCTCGCATGCGACGCGGGACGCCACCCAGCCGCCGAATGAAAAGCCGCCCACGATCAATTTTTGTCCGGGATGCTTTCGCTTGGCCCACTCGATGGCAGCGGTGACGTCGTCCTGTTCGCCTTCGCCCTCGTCATGTTTTCCGCTGCTGGCGCCGGCGCCTCGAAAATTGAAGCGCAAGGTCGCGAAGTTGGCATTCTCGAAGCCGCGCGCCGCCCGAAACACGACCTTGTTGTGCAGCGTGCCGCCGCCGAGGGGGTGGGGATGGCAGATGACAGCGATGCCGACCGGGTCTTGCAGCTCGCGATAAAGCGCTTCCAGCCGTCCGGCACTGCTGTAGAGATCGACGTGGCGCAGCGGCTTGGGATTCAGATTCACCTCAGCCTCACCAGGACGCGGTCGCCCTCGATGCGGACGTCGTAGGTCGCGATGCGGATCTCGGGATTGCCGACGCAGACGCCGGTCTCGATCTCGAATGACCAGAGGTGCCAGGGGCAGACGATCTCGTTGGCGATGATGTCGCCCTCCCCCAGCGGACCGCCGCGATGCGGACAGGTGTTTTCGGTGGCGAAGAAACCGCTCGGGATGTGGTACAGCGCGATGCGGCGGTCGCCGATGGTGCAGACTTTCGCGCGGCCGGTGGGGAGATCGGATGTTTTCGCGACTTCAACGAACTCCATTAGCTGAGCCAGACCGGATGCGGAATTCCGTCGCGCCCGATGGCCGCGGTCCCATCCCCCCACACGCCCGGGATGGCGGTGCCGCACGACGCGCATTTGCCGTCGACCAGCTTGTATGACGTCACGCGGAATCCGTAGCGGCCGATGACCATCGCGTCGCAATTCGGACAGTGCGTTCCTTCGCGATCGCCGAATGCTCCCGGGATGTTGCCGGGATAGATGTAGCGCAATCCGGCGCGCTTGCCGATCTCGTAAGCGCGCAGCAGATGTTGCGGCCGCGTTGCTTCATTGTGCATCTTGTAATCCTCGTGGTAGGCGGTGATGTGCCACGGGATGTTGACGTCGACGCCGGCGAGAAACTCCGCGATCTTGGTCAGCTCTTCATCCGAGTCGTTGAAGCCGGGAATTACCAGCGTCACGATCTCGAGCCAGATCCCGCGCCCCTTGAGGCCTTTGATCGACTCGAGCACCGGTTGCAATGTGCCGCCCAGGTCTCGGTAGTGGGCATCGGAGAAACCTTTGAGGTCGATCTTGTACATCGTGACGTACGGCGCGATGTAGTCCAGCACGCGCTCGGTGCCGTTGCCGTTCGAGACGTACGAGCAGATCAATCCTGACTTCTTCGCTTCCTTGAAGACTTCGACCGCCCATTCGGACGTGATCAGCGGCTCGTTGTACGTCGATGTGATGACTTTCGCGCCGTGCTTTTTTGCGAGCTTGACCAGATCGGACGGCTCGAGGTCGGTCGGCGGCGCGCCGGCGATGGGATCGCGGATGGCCTGCGACGTCACCCAGTTCTGACAGTAGCCGCAGTGGTAATCGCATCCGAGCATCCCGAACGACAACGCCAGCGCGCCCGGATAGGCGTGGAAGAACGGCTTCTTCTCGATCGGATCGACCTGCAGCGCCGCAACGTAACCGCGCGGCACCTTGAGCACGCCGTCCTCGTTGAAGCGGACTTTGCAGATTCCCTTGAGGCCATTCGGGATTTTGCAGCGATGGCCGCACGAATAGCAGCGGACTGCCTTGTTCTCGAGGACGTCCACGAGCTCCGGCGCCGCCTCGGTCGTCCGCTTGGCGATGAGCTCGCCCAACGTGATCTGTCGTTCACTCAGTTGAGGCATTCGCGACCACCAACGCTTTCCGGCGCTGCGGTATTGCGACGGCCAGGTAGCTGAGGATCGCGAGGACCACGCCCGCGATCGAGTCGATCAGATAGTGCCAGCCCGTGATGATCGAGCCGAGAAAAATGATCAGCGTGATGCAAGCAAAGAGAAGCCTCCATCGGCCTCGCATCCACAGTGTAACGAGCGCTTCGAATGCCACGTGAAGGCTGGGAAACGCTGCGATCCCCAGGAGGATATTGACGGGTTGGTTGTGTAATACATGCTGATAATTATTCATTAAAATACGTTGCAATTGTTGGGTGTTGGGCAGCATCGCCGACAGCGGAAGCCACACGCTCGGAAATCGATAGGCCGGGCCGAGAGACGGGACGGCCAGGTAGAGCCACGCTCCCACCAGCCACATCAGGGTGTTCGCGTTCGTGAATCCGATGCGAAGTCGCGGATCGGGATCGGAGAGAAAGTACATCGAGGCGATGTTGATGCTGGCGATGAACACATTGGCATACGTCCAGTCGAAGAATCGCAGCCAGGTCGAAAAGAGATCGAGGAAAAAGATGTTGGGTGAGTGTCCGTAGAACATCGCGCGATCGATGTTCCACAGCTGGCTGTCGAAAAGTTGAGGATTCAGAAGCGGAATCGAGAGCTTGATCCAGCCGTAGACGTGGACCGAAAGGGCGCTGAAGAAAATGATCCGCGCCGAGTCCGCGATCCATTGGCGCGAGCGGATGACGGCCGCATATTCGCCACGCCTGATCGCGTAGCGAACGCCGATTCCGATCAACGCCTGCGCCAGAAAAACGGGAAGGAGCGTCACCAGCGTTGCGAGAATCGTCGCGAGTGGTGCGCGCGTGATGCGCCACAGCACAATCTGAATGATCGCGAAATTGACGACCGTGAAAATCTCGAAGAAGTACGGGCGTCGCATCACGGATTCGCCGGCGCCGCTTCCGCCGGCAGAAAGTACAGTGCCACCGCGATGATCGCGTAGACCGCCAGAAGCTGGATGCCTTCGTACCAGTTCGTCTCGCCGTCCATCACCAGGTAGGCAAAGATTGCCACCGCCAGGCCGCAGGCCAGAATCTCGAAAGGCGTGAAGATCAGATCGAGCGGATTTCCGATGGCGTAAGAGAGAAAAACGAGGACCGGCGTCACGAACAGCGCGATCTGCACGCTCGACTGCATCGAGATGTTGAGCGCGGTATCCATCTGATTCTTGATGGCGAGGAGAACCGCGGTCGAGTGCTCCGCGGCGTTTCCGACAATCGCCAGCACGACGAATCCGAGGAACACCTGGTTCATCCCCCAGGCTTTGCCCGCCTCCTGCACCGCTGCCACTAATCCCTCGGCCACCACCGCCATGAGGGCGCTGGCCACGAGAAGCAACGCCATCGCTTTCCTGATGCTCCACTTTTCTTCGAGCGGCACCGGCTGCTCGACCGTACTCAGAACGTCGCGATGCGTCTTGAACGTGAAAATCAGGCCGAGGATGTAGGAAATGATCAGGATGACCGACGTGCCGATCGAGACCTGGTGAATCAGCTCGGGATGATGCGCGCGGATCGCAGTGCGAAAAAAGAGCGCAGGAATCAGAAATGCGCTGAGCGCCAGGATCAACTGCCCGGCCTGCGATTCGGCAGCCAGAGCATTGAACTTGACCGTCTGCCGCTTCCAGCCGCCAGCCAGCATCGAAACCCCGCCCACGAAGAGCAGGTTTCCGACGACCGAGCCGGCGAACGACGCGCGTACGACACTCACCAGTCCGGCCCGAATCGCGAAGATCGCGATGATCATCTCCGCAAGATTGCCGAACGTCGCGTTGAAGAGCGCGCCGTAGGTCGGACCCATCCGGTGCGCGAGCTGCTCGGTGCTCACCCCGATCCACGCCGCCAGCGGCAGAACGGCGAGACAGGCAAACACGAACAGCCACGCCGGGCTGCGGTGCGTGATCTGAAGAAAGATCGCGATCGGGATCGTCGCGTAGAAGACGTAAGAGACCGCGCGCTTCACTGCCAGCAGTTTACACTCCGCCCATGATCGACTTTTCGTTTGAAAACGGCATCGCAACGATCACCTTGAACCGTCCCGAAAAACTCAACGCCTTCGCGGGCACCATGCGCCAGGATCTGCTGCAAGCGCTCCGAAAGGCTGGTGATGACGCCGCCTGCCGCGTCGTGGTGATCACCGGTGCGGGACGCGCCTTCTCAGCGGGCGGCGACGTCGAGTTTATGCGCGGCCTGCAGGAGCGCCGCGACGCCGAAGCATTCGGGAAACTGCTCGACGCCGGCAGCAGCGTCGTGGAGCAAATCGTCGAGCTGCCGAAGCCGGTGATCGCGTCCATCAACGGCGTGGCGGCGGGGGCGGGATGCAATCTGGCGCTGGCGTGCGATTACCGGATGGCGTCGGAAAATGCGAAGCTCGGCGAGACCTTCGTCCGCATCGGCCTGCATCCCGATTGGGGCGGCACGTGGTTGCTCCCCCGACTTGTCGGCCGCAGCCGCGCCTTCGAGCTCCTGGCAACCGGCCGCATGATCGATGCTCGCGAAGCGGTGAGCATCGGAATGATCGATCGAAGCGCCGCCGACCTGGCTGCAGAAACCCACGCGCTGGCATCAGCGATCGCGACGGCGCCTGCGGCGGTGATGGCAGACATCAAACGCGCCCTGTCACGATCGTCGATCAATGATCTGCGGTCCCAGCTGGCGCTGGAACGTCAAAACCAATTGCGCGCTTTTCTTTCGTCGGAGGCCGCGGAACGGATCGTGGCGTTCCTGACTAAAGGCTCCGCGCGATGACCAGCGTCTGATCGTCGTGCTGCGGCGCGCTGCCGACGAACGCGTCCACGGCCGCCGCGATCCGATCGCGCAACTCCGCCGCCGTGCATGATCCCTGCAGCAGATTCTCGAGTCGATCGCTTCCGAATTCTTCTTCCGCTGCGTTCTCGGCTTCAGTGATTCCGTCGCTGTAGAGGACAACGGTCGAGCCATTCGGAAAAGGACGCGTCTGCGTCATGTACTTCGACTGCGCCAGCATGCCGATGGGCAGACCGTGAGACTTGAGCGTGTCGAGGCGATCGCCGATGAGAACGTAACCGGGATTGTGTCCGGCATTGACGAATTCGAGCGTCTCGGCTTCGCGATCGATCGACGCGATGATGAACGTCACGAATTTGTTTTCCGCCGACCAGTGATGAATGTGACGATTGAGCTCGGTGGCCACTTCCCCAAGCTCGCGCCCCTCGCGCACAAGCAGCTGCACGGCAGCGTGCAGCGCGGAGACGAGCAGGGCCGCCGGCATCGACTTCCCCGAGACGTCGGCCACCAACATCGTCACGCCGTTCTCACACTCGAAGAAGGCGTGATAGTCGCCGCCGACCTGCTTGGCCGGCCGCGAGAGTGCCGCGATCTGCACGTCGTCGATGTACGGAATCGATTTGGGAAGAATGTCGCGCTGGATGGTGGCCGCCAATTCGAACTCATGCTCCATGGCCTGCTTTTCGAGCGCCTGGCGGTGCAGGCGCGCATTCTCCAGCGCAATGCCGACCTGATTCGCAAACAGCGACAGAAGGCGCAGCTCGTTCGCTTCGAATGCCCCGATTCCTTCGCGGGTCTCGCGGTCGGCGGCCACCAGCACGCCGATGATCTGATTGTTGCCGTTGACCGGAACCGCCACCACTGTCCCTCCCTCGAGGCTGATGGCCTTCCCACTTTCGAGCAGCCGCTGGAGGTCGCTGTCGCGGACCGGCATGTCGCCAAATGCGCGATACGGTTTGAAGACATCCCCATCGCGAAGAAAGAGGGCGGCGCGACGCGCGTTGATGAGCGAAATCATTCGGAAGAGGACCTCGTCCGCCAACTCGTCGATGTTGAGCGTGCCCGTGATCGACAGGCCGATGTCGTAGAGCGATTCCAGCTCCCACAGCCGGTACTTGAGCTGGAAATCGCCCTCGCGCGCTTCCTGCGAGAGGCGCTGATTGGCGATGACAGTGGCAACGAAGGCCGCCGCCGCGCGCAGGACTTCCAGATCCTCCTCGGAATACTCGCCCCCCGTCAGAGCGAGCACGCCGAGGTGCTCGCGGCCGCTGCGGAGCGGAACGAGAACGCGGTCCGTTCCCGCGATCAATTCGGATGGAGGATCGCGATCGAGAATCTCCGGCGCGAGGAACTGCTGGCTCTTTGCGACCAGGCGCAGGTGCGCGTCGCGATCGCGAAGGTAAACTGCTCCCCCCTCGAATGGAGTGTGACGCGTGAAGGCGTCGAGGATCGCGTCGCCGCGCGCTACCGTCCGCTCGAGCTGCTGCAGGTCGTGAAGGAACTCGGCGAAGCGGCGGACGATAGGGGACATTGTTTGGTGGCGCGAGAATACTCCTGGTTGCGAGGTCTCGTGGTCTCGCGGTGTTCCGACCCCGAGACCACGCAACCGCGAGACCCCGCAACCTACAAGCCCAGCTCCTTCATCGCGGCCTCCTCGTTCTCGAAGATGGAGGCGTAATTCGCGAGGCCCATGATCTGAAATGTCTTGTGGATGACAGGTGTGAGGCAGCAGAACGCGATCTTGCCGCCTTTGTCCATCATCTTCTCGATGATCTCGATCAGGATGCTGATGCCGATCGAATTGACGATCTTCGTCTCGCGGAGGTTGAGGAGCAGCGTTCGAACGCCATCGTCCATCAGCTCGTAGGCGCGATTCGCGATTTCCTCGCCGCCGACGTTGTTGATGTAGCCCTTGGTGTAGAGAACAGCGCCCTGGGGTCTGCGCTGGACGGCGACTTTCAGTTCCTCAGTCATGACTTCTTCTCGTATTTCACCATGTGAATCGTGGTACCGCCGTTTGTCGTGGTGGAGATATCGACCTCGTCCATATGCAATTCGATCAGCTGTAGTCCCCGGCCGCGCTTGTGTGGCGTGCCGGGAGTCGGGCGACGCGAGCGAGCTTCCTCCGGATCGAAACCCTTGCCGTGGTCCGTAACCCAAATTTCGACCCTGCTGCCGTCGCCCTGGGAAGTGCCGAGGAATCTTAAATAGATGCGGTTGTCGGTGCAACCGGAGTGCTCGCGCGCGTTGATGCATGCCTCGATCACGGCGTGCATCATCTCATCGACCCGTTCCGAGCTCATCCCCATTTCGCGGGCAAGATTCCCGACCGCCCGAGCGGCGGCGATTTCGATGTCGGGAACCATCGGGAGAGTCAACTCCATCTGCCGCTCGGCGGTGGTGGTCATCAGTTCGAAATCCTGAAACGGGGAGCGATCAGAAGGCCAGGAAAAGGGCGACTGCCGATTTGATCCAAATCGGGATTTGTCCAAGTCGATCGAGAGCCAGGAGGGCAAAGGTGTTGATCGCCAGAACCATCGGCAAAGTGTAGGAAGATGTGAGTGCTGGAAGGACTGTGGTGCGAGTTTCTGCGACGTTGTTCATGGTGACCCCCCTCGAGTGTCGGGCCACCTCTATCGCAACGCGGCTGCCACTGCTTCAGAGTGTCTGAATACACCTGTAAGCCTATGATAATGCACAGTTTAAATGAAAACTCAAGGTTGTGGGTAAATTTGTCCGTCTGTGGCAAAATGGGACAAACCCTGGTCACGTCAGTCCCACTGGTAGCTAAGCCTCCCACTCCCAATGAGTTATCACTGAATGTCCCAATTTTCCCCATCTGGGGCGTTTGTGGATAGCGTCGCACGCATTCGGTAGAGCGTCTTGCGATCGATGCCGAGGATTTTCGCGGCCTTCGACATGTTGCCGCCGGTAAAGGCCAGGACGCGCGAGATGTAGCGGCGTTCGAGCTCGTTCAGCTTCGGAAAATCAGCGGAGAGCTCGGCACCCGACGTCGCCGAGACGCTTCCGGGGAGGAGCAGATCGCCGGAATCGATCACCGGATCGGTGGTGAGCGCGAGCGCGCCTTCGATCAGATTCTCGAGCTCACGCACATTTCCGGGAAAGGGATAGCGCATCAGCTTCTGCAAGGCGTCCTGAGTGATGCGCACGTCGCGCAGCCCTTCGCGCTTGCCATATTTGTCGAGGAAGAATCGCACGAGTTTGGGGATGTCCTCTTTGCGTTCGCGCAGCGGCGGAAGCAGGATCTCGACCACTTTCAATCGATAGTAGAGATCCTGTCGGAACTCGCTGCGCTCGATCATCTCCTCGAGCGAACGATGCGTCGCCGAGAGAATGCGCACGTCGATGGGGATGCGGCGGCGCCCACCCAGCTTCTCGATCTCGCGCTCCTGCAGAACGCGCAACAGCTTCGACTGCAGCGCCAGCGGAATGTCGCCGACCTCGTCGAGGAAGACCGTACCGCCGCGGGCAAGCTCGAATTTTCCGGGCCGGGCCTCGACTCCGGTGGCAACGCCACGCTCGATGCCGAAGAGCTCCGACTCCAGCAGCGTCTCCGGCAGCGCAGCGCAATTGATGGCCACGAACGGCCCGTCCTTCCTGGGCGAATTTCCGTGGATGAGGCGCGCGACCATTTCCTTGCCCGTTCCAGACTCACCGCGAATGAGCACGTTGGCCTGACTGTCCGCGACGCGCGCGACCAGATCGATCACCCGCTGCATCTTCGGCGAGTCGCCCACCATCAATCGATCGGAGTACTCGCGGAGCATCCGCTGCTTGAGGTTGCGATTCTCGTCCTCCAGCGACTCTCGGATGACGTCGAGGCGGTGGTAGTTCCGCGTGTTATCGATTGCCGCTGCGCCGATGGCCGCAAGCGAGGAGAGAAAACGAAGGTCATCCTCCACGAAGCTGCCGTGCTGTGCGCCGCGTTCTTCTTTGCCGCCGACGCCCAGGATTCCGATGACGTTTTCGCCGGCGATCATCGGCGCAACCAGAGTATCGGAGATCGAAACCGGCTGACGGGATGCCAGGACCAGCTTGACCGGGGGCTCATTGAGAATGCTGTTCGAGGGCGTCGGCAGATCGATTCCCAAGGTGTAGAGGTGCTGGACATTGAGCCTCTCATCGAGCGAGAAGACGAAGCCATGCATCGCGTCGAGCACGGCCATGGCGCGCTGCATCAGCTCCTCGAGCAGATCGCCCTCCGGACGGAGCGTATTCAGCGCACGGCCGACGTCGTAGAGGGCCTCCAACTGGAGGAGCTTTCGTCTGAGCTCGAAGTTGCTTTGCGGCACTCAGTCCTTTCCGGTCGCCTTCCTGCACTCACCGAGCAGGAAGTCGCAGTTCCATGCGTCGTAGAACGTCTTGTCGAGGCCGTAGATTCTGACGAGGAGGGTGGACGCCTGGTCGAAGCGTCCGCGCTTCATTTCCGTCCGCGCCAGGAAGTACATCGCGTGCAGCGTTTGCGCGTCGGTCTGGCCGCGATCGACGATGGCCCGAAATCCACCCGCAGCTTCTGCGAAATTGCGCCGCTGATAGGCGCAGAGTGCCTTGCCGTAATCGTCCGTCGCTCCGCAAGTTGAAGGAGGCGCGGCTAAAGCCGACCAGGCAAGCAATGCGAGAATGACTGCCAGTCGCATCGACTCATTGTATGAAACTCGGCATTATCGGAGGCGGACGGGCGGCCTGGGCGTTCGGCTCGACATGGCGCCGCATCGGCTGGCCGCTCAGCGGAATCGCGCTGCGGTCGGACGGGCCCATGGCCGGATTGCTTCAGACGCGGAAACGGACCATCGCGGATCTGGCCTCCGACTCCGAGCTCGTCCTGATCGCGGTCAGCGACCGTGCCATCGATGAAGTGGCGGCGTCGATCCCGCCTACCGACGCGATCATCTTTCATCCGAGCGGCATCGCGACCAGCATTCGCGGTGGATTCTCGCTGCATCCTTTGAAAGTGCTGCCGCCGGTCGGCGAAGCCTCCGACCTCGGGGACGCGCTGCTGGTCTTCGAAGGCGCACATCGCGACGTCGCCAGACGGATCGCGGACGCCGCCGGCGCCCGTTTCGCGGAGATCGCGCCGCAACAAAAGGTTCTCTACCACGCCGCGGCAGTGTTCGGATCGAACTACGTGGCGGCGCTCCTCGACATCGCCGAGGAACTGATGGGGATTGAAAACGCGAGAAATGATCTGGCCGCTCTCGCCGATTCCGCCATTCGCAACTGGCGCGCGCATGTCGATTCGCGGCGCTTTACCGGACCTGCTGCGCGGGGCGATGAGGATGTTTTGCAGCGGCATCTGGCAGCCCTTGCCGACCGTCCGCAACTCGAAGAGATTTACCGACTTCTGGCCGAACGGATTCTTGCGACTCCGAAGTAGCGGATGCTACCATCGACGTCTTCTCTGAACCGGATATCGAATGGTCTTCTTTAATTACGCCACAATGCAGATGGCCGCCAAGATCGTCTATTACGGTCCGGGCCTTTGCGGCAAGACCACCAATCTCCATTACATCTACGCCAAGACATCGCCGCAGAGCCGCGGCGAGATGGTCAGCCTCGAAACGGAGACCGATCGCACGCTCTTTTTCGATCTCCTGCCCATCGACGTCGGCGTGATCGGCGGATTCCGGACGCGGCTGCAGCTCTACACCATCCCCGGCCAGGTCTTCTACAACACCACCCGCAAGCTGGTGCTGAAAGGCGTCGATGGTCTGGTCTTCGTCGCCGATTCACAGGTGGCGATGCAGGACGCCAACTTCGAGAGCTTCCACAATCTGCGCGAGAATCTCGCCGAGATCGGACTGAAGATCGATGACATTCCGCTGGTGATCCAGCTCAACAAACGCGATCTTCCCAACGTCGCCGCGAAGGACGACATGCTGGACAGGATCGACGCCGATCGCAAATACGACAGCATCGAGTCGATCGCAGCTACCGGTGTGGGCGTGTTCGAAACGCTGAAGCTGATCTCGAAGCTGACGCTCAGGACGTTGCGCAGCCGCATGACCGGCGATGATGTCAAGACCGGCCCGCGAGTGGCGGCGCAAGTCGCGACATTCCGCGTGAAAGAGCCTCCGGCCACCACGGCACCGATGGCGGCCATGACCTCGATTGCCATCGAAACTGAGGAGATCGAGGAGACCGAGCGCTCGGAGGAAATCGCGCACACCGCGCCGGTGCGTCAGGCCTTCTCGGACAGCACGCTCGCGAAAACCGCCGACGTCGACGCGCACATCATCTCGGACGTCCCGGTGGCCGCCCCCGCACCACCGCCCACCCCCGAGCCGGAAGTCGATTTCAGCCAGACCGACAAAACGCTGAAGGAGCCGAAGGTCAAGCACGTCAAAGTGCGATCGTCCGTCGACATCATGGCGGAGCTCGAGGCGCTGCGAAAACGCGCGACGCAGACGACGCCCAAGCAGCCCAAGAAGGAAACGTCGCCGCTGGCCGCGCTCCTCAAGACCCGCGACGTCCAGAAGAACGTGACGCTCAAAGTGAATCCCGACACGCTCGCGAAGACAAAGTCGGTGCGTGTTGCGGTATCCTTTGAAAACAGCGAAGGCGTCGTGCAGCATCAGGAGCAGACCATCGAAGTCGATGCTTCCGACGCGAAATCGCTGACGGTCAACCTCAAGATCAATTCATAACGGGCGGGAGGTTGTGATGCAAGAAGCCCGATGGGCGATGCTGGCACTCGCTTTGTGCGGATGCGCGACGCGGCCGATGTCGCCGCCGCCGGAAGCGCCCGAGACGCTGATCCTGTCCATCCCTGCCATCGGGACGACCATCGCGCCGGCGCAGCCGCGTCAGCCCGTTGCGACGCTCATCGACATTCCTGTCCCGGATCATCATTCGATTCGCGCTGCCCTCGATCTCTTCACAACCGAGATGCGATCCGACATTCAGCAGTCGCTCACACGCTCGGCGCGCTACAAGAATCTGATCGATCGCGTGCTGGACGAGTACAAACTGCCCAAGGCGCTGGCGTACCTGCCGGTGATCGAGAGCGCCTATCTTCCCCGGCTCACTTCGCGCGCCGGGGCGCACGGGATCTGGCAATTCATGCCCGAGACCGCGCGCGAATACGGCCTGCGCGTCGACTGGTGGGTCGACGAGCGCGCCGATCCCGATCGGTCGACGCACGCGGCAGCGGCCTACCTCAAGGACCTCTATCGCGAATTTCAGGATTGGCCGCTGGCGCTGGCGGCCTACAACGCCGGCTCCGCGCGCATCCATCGCGCGCTCGACCAAACCGGATCGACCACCTTCTGGCGGATCAGCGAGCTGTCCGCGGTTCCCCGCGAGACGCGCGGCTATGTTCCGACATTTTTTGCGGCGATCCTGATCGCAAACGACGCCGCATCCTACGGCTTTCGTCTCGGCGATCCGGTCAAGGCCGACATCAAACATATCGAAGTCGATGGTCCCCTATCGCTGCGATTCATCGCCCAAACCGCCAACATCGACGAAACGCTGCTGCGCGAGCTGAATCCCGCGCTGCGACACGACATCGTTCCGCCGGGAAAGACTGGCATCACGATTCCGGCCGCGGCCGGTCCTGCCATCGAAGCGCGTGCGGCCACCCTCAAGAATGACGATCGCATTGTCACGGTGCGCGCCTATCGCGTGCGAAAGGGCGACACCATCACCAGGCTGGCACGCTCCCTCGGAGTCGCACGCAAGACCATCCTGGCCATGAACAGCCTCAGCGCCAAGGCGCATCTCCGCCGCGGCGAGTCGATCTATCTTCCGGTTCGCGCGCATGCGCTGTCGGCAGGGGGAATGTAGACTGCGCGGATGCGCCGCGCTCTCCTCATCTTCCTCATCGCATCACCGCTTCTCGCCCGCGTCGATCATGTCGACGTCGCGCGCACCGATCTGGGACCGCATTTTGAAAAACTCGTCGGCAAGGTTTACTTCGCGGTCGATCCGAAGAACCCGCACAACACCATCATCGCGGACCTCGACAAAGCCCCGCGCAACGCCGCCGGAGAAGTCGAGTTCTCGGCGGACCTTTACGTGATTCGCCCGAAGACAAATCGCAACGACACTCTGTTCGTCGAAATCTCGAATCGCGGAGGAAAGGGCTTTCTCGCGAATCTCGATCCGGCGACCGAAGGAGACATTCGCGATCGATTTCTGTTCGATCGCGGCTACACGGTGGCGTGGATCGGCTGGCAATTCGATGTCAGGCCGGAACCGAATCGCGTCCGGCTCTACGCGCCGATCGCCCCGGGAATCAGCGGAAAGGTCCGGTCGGATTTCGTGGTATCGAAAAAAGTCGATGCCCACACCGTCGGCCACGTTATCAGCGGCGCGATCGGTGGAACCGGCTATTCCTCCTCGACGATGGAGGGCCTGCTCACCCAGCGCGACGCCCCGATTGCGCCGCGCACGACCATTCCGCGCAAGAAGTGGCGCTTCAAAGACCCATCGACGATCGAGCTCGAGGGCGGATTCGTTCCCGGAAAAATCTACGAAGTCATCTACACCGCCAAAGATCCAGCCATCGTCGGATGCGGTCTGGCCGCCGTCCGCGATTTCGTCGCGTACAGCAAATATGATCCAAAGGCTGTCGCGGCGTCGAAGCGCGCGTACGGATTCGGCATCTCGCAGAGCGGCCGTTTCCTGCGCCACTTCATCTACCAGGGATTCAACGCCGACGAGCAGGGGCGGCAGGTCTTCGATGCCATCGACGCGCATGTTGCCGGCGCGGGCCGTGGGAATTTCAATCACCGATTCGCGCAGCCGTCGCGCGACGCGCAGCCGCTGTCACCGCTGTTCTATCGCGTCGACCTCTTTCCGTTCGCCGATCTGCCGACGTCCGATCCGCTCAGCGGCCGAACGGAAGGGCTTCTCGATCGCGCCCTCGCCGAGAAAGTAGCACCGAAAATATTTTATACAAATACATCATATGAATATTGGTCAAGAGGGGAATCCCTCTGCCACACCACCCCCGACGGCGCGCGCGACATGCAGATTCCCGATACCTCGCGGATCTATTTTCTGGCGGGCATCGCGCACGTCCCCGGCCCATTCCCGCCCCAGAAGCGCGAAGGGCAGAATCTCGACAATCCCAGCAACTACTGGACGCCGCTGCATGCTCTCTTCGACGCGCTCGACTCGTGGGTTCGGAACGGGACCGCGCCGCCGCCGAGTCAATATCCGCACATCAGCGACGGCACTCTGGTGCGCTCGATCAAGTCTCCCGCCACGCAGTACGAGCCTTACAAACTCGATCTCACCGCCGAGCCCCCGAAAGTCGTGGGCACTTATCCGACGCTGGTGCCGCAGGTCGGCTCGGACGGAAACGAGACCTCCGGCATTCGCGGACCGCGCGTGACCGTTCCGATCGCGACGTACACCGGATGGAATCTTCGCGATCCGTCAGTCGGGTTCCCGGAGGCGCGGCAGAGTTTTGTCGGATCGTACATTCCGTTCGCGAAGAGTCGCATCCTCGAGCTCTATCGCGACGAGAATGATTATCTCGGCCGCTATGCGCGGGCCGCGATGCAATTGATCGATGAGCGCTTTCTTGTTCCGGAAGAGCTCAACGCGACGCTTCGGCAGGCAGAGCGGGATTGGAAATACGCTTTGGAAGGCGGACGATGAAGGTCGCCCCTTTCCCAGGCTCGCTTTCGACGTCGATCGTGCCGCCGTGCTGCAGGACCAGATGCTTCGTGATCGCGAGCCCGAGTCCGCTGCCGGGGATGTCCTGGGAGCGGCTCTTGTCGATGCGATAGAAGCGCCGAAAAATCTTCGAGCGCTCCGATTCGGGGATTCCGTCTCCATGATCGGCGATGCGAACGACGCCCGCCTCCGGCTCGTCGATCACTGCCACGTCGACCTGGCTGTCGTCGCCGCCGTATTTGATGGCGTTGTCGAGCAGATTCGAAAAAGCCTGCTGCAGGCGCAACACGTCGCCGCAGATGACGGAATTTCCCTCGACAGCGAATCGGATCCGATGATTCGCCGCCTGATCGGCGAAATCTTCACAAAGATCGTCCAGCATCCGGCGCAGATCGATGCTGCGAAACTCGAGCGCGACGTCGCCGGCCTCGATACGGCTCAGCTCCGACAGATCTTCGACCAGCCGCTCCAGCCGGCGGAGCTGCCGGGACATGATGCGCCGCAGTTGCTGCTCGTCTTCGACCGAGAGGCGCCCGGCGTTGGCGTCGAAAGTCTCCACCGCCGAGCGCAGGCCGGCCAGCGGCGTGCGCACCTCATGAGAAAAATCGGAAATGAAATTGCGTCGGATCTTCTCGAGGCGTTCCGTTTTGGTGATGTCGATGAACAACGCGGCGGCCGCAATCCCCTCGGACGCCACGGGCAGCGTGCGCATCTCGATCTTCTTCTCGACGATGCCCGACAGCACCGAAAAGTGCTCGATCGATTCTTCCCCGTCGAGTGCGCGATCGAACGCTTCGAAGATTCGCGACATGCGCAGCGCTTCGCTGAGCGGTTTGCCCAGGACGTTTTCGTGGATGGAGAAGAGCTCCATGAAACGGCGGTTCGCGATGATGATGCGTCGATCGCTGCTCAGCGCCAGCACGCCTTCGCCAAGCCCGTCGAGCATCTGAAGATGGGCGATGCGCTGCCAGTGCAGGGCCTCCAGCTGCGACACCAGCATGCCGCGCTCGCGCTCGTCGGTCTCCAGTTGCGACTCCAGCGTGCGAATACGCTGAATCGCGAACCAGCCGCCCACCACCAGCACCGTCAGCGCAATGACCGCGGTGATCATTCCTGGGGCGGATCGTAGCGATAACCGAAGCCGACCACCGTCGCGATCCGCTGCGGGCCGATTTTCTTGCGGAGGTTTCGGACATGCGCATCCACCGTCCGCGTCTCCACCTCATCCGACATATGCCAGACCTCGGACAAAATCCGATCGCGCGAGATGACCGCCGATCGATTGCGCACCAGCAGCCACAGCAGCTCGAATTCCTTTTTGGCCAGCTTGATCTCTTCGCCGTGACGGTAAACGCGCAGCGACTTCTCGTCGATCTTCAGCTCGCGATCCTGATAGATACCGGTCTCTTGCGCCGGAACACTGACGCGCCGCCAGATGGCGGCCACACGCGCGAGAAGCTCGCGAACGCTGAACGGCTTGGTCAGATAGTCGTCGGCGCCCAGCTCCAGGCCGGTGATGCGATCGCGCTCCGATCCGCGCGCGGTCAGCATGAGGATGGGAATCTTGGCGGTGTTCGGATCGCGGCGCAGCTCGCGGCAGATCGTCAGTCCGTCGAGGTCGGGAAGATTCAGATCGAGAATCACGAAATCGAATCCCCCCCGCTGCACCGCCAGCATGGCGTCATTGCCGCTGGTGAAGTGGGTCAGGGTGTAGCCTTCGCGCTCCAGATTGAGGCGGATGGTGAATGCGAGGTCGGTATCGTCTTCGATGAGGGCGATTCGCTTCATGGATTCAGGGTCACGGGGGTATGTTTGATCATCTTCCCTTCCACGAGATAGACGACCATTTCGCAAATGTTCGTGGCACCGTCGGCCATGCGCTCGAAATACTTTCCGATGAAGGTCAGGCGGATGGCGCGCGAGATGTTGCGTGGGTCTTCGAGCATGTATGTCAGCAGCTCGCGGAACGATTGCTCGGTCTGCTGGTCGATGTTGTCGTCCTGCTTGATGACCTGCCGCGCCAGAGCGGCGTCACCGCGCACGAAGGCGTCCAGCGCCTGACGGACCATGGTCTGTGCGTCCTGAGCGAGATGTGGAATGGACTGCATCGGTTTCAGCGGCGGCTCGCGATTGAGCTCGATGACGCGCTCGCAAACGTCCTGCGCCAGATCGGCAATGCGCTCCAGCTCCGGCGTGATCTTCATGATGGCGGCCACGAAACGGAGGTCGACCGCCGCCGGCTGCATCTTGGCGATCAGCTCGAGCGTGCGCCGGTCCATCTCCAGCTCCATCTGATCGATCCGGCTGTCGTTGTTGATGACCTCCTCGGCCAGCGGCGTATCGCGCTCGAGAAGTGCGCGAATCGACTGCGAGATCGCGTCCTCGACCATCGCTCCCATCCGCAAAAGAAGATCCTTGAGATCTTCGATGTCGCGATCGAAATGTCTTTGCATATCCCTATCCGAATCTTCCCGTGACGTAGTCCTCAGTCATTTTCTCTTTGGGGTTCATGAAGATGGTCTTGGTGTCGGCGTATTCGATGAGGCGGCCTAACATGAAAAACGCCGTGCGATCGGACACCCGCGCGGCCTGTTGCATGTTGTGTGTGACGATGACGATGGTGTAGTTGACCTTCAGGTCCCAGATCAATTCCTCGATCTTGGTGGTCGCGATCGGGTCGAGCGCCGACGCCGGCTCGTCCATCAACAGCACTTCCGGATCCACGGCCAATGCGCGTGCGATACAGAGACGCTGCTGCTGGCCGCCCGAGAGCGCGAACGCGCTTTCGTGCAGGCGGTCTTTCACTTCATCCCACAGCGCGGCGCGGATGAGCGATTTCTCGACGAGCTCGTTCAACTCGCGCTTGTTGCGCATGCCGCCGATGCGCGGTCCGTAGGCGATGTTGTCGTAAATCGATTTCGGAAAGGGATTCGATTTTTGAAAAACCATTCCGACACGGCGGCGGAGCGAAACGACATCGGTGTCCGCGCTGTAGATGTCGCGTCCGTCGATGGAGATCGTCCCTTTCGCGCGCGCGTTGGGAATGATGTCGTTCATGCGGTTGATCGAACGAATGAACGTCGATTTGCCGCAACCGGACGGCCCGATCAGCGCGGTGACCTGCCGGTCCGGAATATCGAGCACGATTCCATGCAGCACTTTCGCCGAGCCGTAAGAGAAATCGAAATCGCGAACGCTGATCTTGGCGTTCATGTTTTCGAGCATGACGGCCGAGGGCGCGAGAGCCGAGTTGAATCGCTCCATATCAATCGTCGTGATCATTATGGCCTGTTCATCCTTTCAAGGCGCCGGACCGAAACGCGGGCGATGATCGATAAGACCAGGATGATGATGACCAGCAAAAACGCACCGGCCCAGGCCTGACGAATCCAGTCCTCGTAGGGCGAATTGGCGTAGGTGTAGACCTGAACGGTCAGCGAGGCCATGGGCTGCGCGATGTTGGTCGTCCAGTACCGGTTGTTGAACGACGTGAACAGCAGCGGCGCCGTCTCGCCGGCAACGCGCGCGGTGGCCACCAGAATGCCGGTGAGGATTCCGGGGAGGGCAGCCGGGACGATGACGCTGAAAACGGCGCGGCTGCGCGTGGCGCCGAGAGCCAGAGCGCCTTCGCGCAATCCGGGAGGGACGAGACGCAGCAGCTCCTCGGTCGTGCGCACGACCACCGGAATCATCAACACCCCCAGCGCAAAGCCGCCCGCCATCGCGCTGAATCGCCGCACAGGAAGCACAACCAATCCGTACGCGAATATGCCCACGACGATCGACGGCACGCCGTTGAGCACGTCGGCAGCAAAGCGAACGATCGAAGAGAACTTCGACGCCGGATACTCCGACAAGTGAATGCCGCACAGGCAGCCGAAGGGAACTGCGAAGAGTGCGGCGATCGCGATGAGGATCAGCGTTCCGACGATCGCGTTGGCCATCCCGCCGCCCACCTCACCCACCGGCTTCGGCATCTGCGTGAAGAAGGCCCAGTTCAGCGAAGTGAAGCCATGCTTGACCACGTAGAAAAGGATCAACACCAATGGAACGAGCGCGATCAGAACCGCCAGGCCGCACAGCGACTCCGCTATCGCCGAGATGATCTTGCGAATTCGTGCGTTGCTCATGCCCGCACCAAGCGTTTCTTCGTGCTCCAGAGGAAAAAGCGCGAAATAATATTCACAAAAATGGTGATGATAAATAGTAACAATCCAATTTCGATCAGCGCGTGCAAATAAAGATCATCGGCCGCCTCGGTGAATTCGTTCGCGATCACGGCGGCCATCGTGTATTGCGGCGCGAACAGCGAGGTTGAGACTTGCGGATTGTTGCCGATCACCATCGTGACCGCCATCGTCTCGCCCAGAGCGCGGCCGAGGCCGAGCATGACCGCGCCGATGATTCCGGTCTTGCCGTAGCCGATCGCGACCTTGATGGCCTCCCACCGTGTCGCGCCTAACGCGTACGCGGCCTCCCGCTGCGCGATCGGAACATTCTTCAGGATCTCGCGTGCCACCGACGACGTGAACGGAACGACCATGATGGAGAGAATGATGGCGGCCATCCCCATCCCGACGCCGAGCGGCGGACCGGAAAAAAACGGCGTCCTTCGCAGCGCTTCCGGCACCGCCATCTCCAGCTTTCGCACGATCGGCGTCAACACGAACACGCCCCACAGTCCGTAGACGACCGACGGGATGGCAGCCAGCAGCTCGGTCAGATACGAAAGCGGTTGCCGCAGGAGTCTCGGTGAAAGTTCGGAAATGTAAATGGCGATGCCGAGCGCGATGGGCGTCGAGAGAAACAAGGCCAGCAGCGACGAGTACAGCGTGCCCCAGATGAACGGCAGGGCGCCGAACTCGCCCGATACCGGATTCCACACTCGGCCTGTCCAGAATCTGAATCCGAACTTCGCGATCGAAAGCGAGGACTGGCGCCAAAGCTCGAATCCGATCCCGGCCACGAGCGCCAGCACCATGGCCGCGAAAATGCCGGTCGAGATCCTGAAAAGACGATCGTCGGCGGATCGACGCATCAGAGCTGGATCTTCTGCAACGCCTGCATCTCCACATCGATCACCTGTTTCGGGAGCGGTGCATATCCGAGCGGCGCGGCGTCTTTCTGCCCATCGCTGAGCGCCCACCTCATGAAGTCGACCAGGATCCGTCCGCGTTGTTTGTCGGTCGGATTCTGATACAGCAGGATCCAAGTGAACGAAGAGATGGGATACGCATCTTTTCCCGGAGCATTCGTGATCGAGACGCGAAAATCGGCAGGCATGGTCGCGCTCGCGCCGGCTGCAGTCACCGAGTCAAGCGACGCGCGGACGAACTGACCGGCCGCGTTCTGCACTGCGCCGTACGGAATATTGTTCTGCGACGCATAGATCAGCTCGACGTAGCCGATGGCGCCAGGCGTCTGCTTGACCAGACCGGAGACGCCCTCATTTCCTTTGCCGCCCACACCGCCCGGCCAGCTGACCGAGGTCGAGACGCCGACTTTCTGCTTGAACTCTGGCGAGACCTTGGAGAGAAAATCGCAAAAGATGTAGTTCGTTCCCGATCCCTCCGCGCGATGCACGAGCGTGAGATCGAGATTGGGAAGCGCGACGCCGGGATTCACTTTCGCGATCGCCGGATCGTTCCACTTCTTCACCTTGCCCAGAAAAATATCGGCGAGCAGCGGGCCGCTGAATTTCAATTGGGGATTATTGGGCAGGTTGTATGCCGGCACCACCGCGCCTAACACAGTCGGAAAATGCATGATCGGACCGGGCGCCGACTTGATCTGCGCGTCCGTCATCGGACCATCGGTGGCGCCGAAGAACACCGTCTGCGAGATCAATTGCTTGATGCCGCCCCCGGAGCCGATGGGCTGGTAATTGATCCGCACTTCCGGATGGACCTTGTTGTAATCGCTGAACCACTTCGAATAGATCGGATTCGGGAACGTCGCGCCGGCTCCGTTGATCGCGACTGTCTGAGCCGCCGGTGAGGACGTTGCGGAATGAGGCGCTTCGCCCTGATTGCATCCAACCAGGGCGATCAGTGCAGCAGCGCGGATGAGCTTGGGCATAGCGACTCCTATGTTCGGATTCGGCCGAGGGCCTGCATCTCCAGCGCCACGACCTCCGACGGCAGCGGCGCGTAACCGAGCTCGGACGCGAATTTTTGTCCCTGCGACAGCGCCCACTTGACGAAGTCGACCATGATCCTGGCGCGCGCTTTGTCCTTCGGATTCTCGTAGAACAGAAGCCAGGTGAACGACGAGATGGGATAGACGTCGCGGCCCGGCGCGTTGGTGATCGACACGCGAAAATCCTTGGGCATGTTCTTGGCGGCCTGTGAAGCTGCGTTCGAAACGCTTTCCGTCGACGCGCGCACGAATTCGCCGGCGACGTTCTGCACCGAGCCGTACGGAATCTTGTTCTGAATCGCGTAGATCAGCTCGACGTAGCCGATGGCGCCGGGGGTCTGCTTCACCAATCCGGCGACACCTTCGTTGCCTTTTCCGCCCACGCCGACCGGCCAGTTCACTGAAGTCGCCACGCCGACTGTCTTGCGGTAATCGGGCGAAACTTTCGATAGATAGTCGCACCAGATGTAGCTCGTGCCCGATCCGTCCGAACGATGCACGACCGTGATGTCGATGCTGGGCAGACTCGCGCCGGGATTGAGGTTGCGGATCGCGGCATCGTTCCACTTGGTGATTTTGCCGAGGAAGATGTCGGCGAGCACGGGGCCGGTAAACCGAAGCTCGCCGACAACGCCGGGAATCTCGTAAATCGGCACGACGCCGCCTAACACGGTCGGAAGATGAAGGATCGGCGCGCCGGCCGCGAAGATCTGATCGTTGGTCATCGGGCCATCGGTCGCGCCGAAGAACACCGTCTGCGCGCTGAGCTGACGGATTCCACCGCCCGAGCCGATAGGCTGATAGTTGATCTGGACGTTGGGGTGGAGCTTGTTGTATTCGCTGAACCACTTCGAGTAGATCGGATTCGGAAATGTCGCGCCCGCGCCGTTGATTTGAACCGTCTGCGCGGTGGCAGCAGTGGCGATGAGAAGTGTCGTCAGAGCGACGATCAATTTCAGTTTCATCTTTTCCCCCGATTAGAAGTTGATGAGCGTCTTGATCTCGTAGTTGGTCGTGCGCGGAACCGAGGGCGTCAGTCCGGTGCGCTCGAGCGAGTCGTAATCGAAGAGGATTGCCGAGGTGACCCCGGGCGCCAGGGTCGGCAGCCAGTACGCGATGCCGGCGATGTTCCGCTTCTGCTTCTGGGAGCTCACGTTCTTGTTAGGCTCCAGATCGTCGTGACGCAGCAGAAGCTCCCAGCCTTTGGGGAGTTTGGGAGTCGCCCACGCCGACCACCCCTTGGCGTCGACCTCGGCCACCGCCTTCGATGCCCGATCCTTGGTCTGCAGATAGTCGAAACCGGCATTGATCCGAGGGTGCTCGAACGTCACCTGCCCGATCGCGCGCATGCGCTTGTCGGCCTCTGCGTAGTGATCGTCGACGATGAACCCGGTCAGGCGAAGGCCCTTCCAGATTCCGCCGAGGGGCAGAGGACGCAGCGTGGCGCGAAACTGAAACGCCTTCTGATTGTTGACCTCGGCCTTGTTGTAGTTCTCGCCGTTGTAAAAGCCGCCGTGAAGATCGCCGTAGTTGCCGGGAAAGTTCCAGTGACCGCCGAATCCGGCGTCGGCAGAGCTGAGGAAGCCCGTGCGTTCCGGAAAAATTGTTCCTTGAAATCTGTAACGATAAATGCCTTCGGTATAGTCTACGTATGGCGTCTGCTGCACGCCCAGCCGAAGCCACGATCCGTGCGTCGTCCAGTCATCGAGATTGAATTGCCCGTACGCGTACTTGAGCCGGAAGAGCTGACTGCCGGAAAGAGACGCGGTCGATGAGGTCTCGCGCGACACGTCCGGGGTGATGCGGAACTGCAAAAGGTGATTCAACTGACCGGTGACGTTGATGTAAGCGCGGCTGACGTTGAATGACGACAGCTTGACGTTGTTCTTGTCGACGTCAGTGATTTCCGGCGATTCCTGGTAGGTGTAGTCCGCAAAAATCGTGGCGCCGATATTGAATTTCCGTGTGTCATCCGGTGGCGTGTAGCCGGCCGCCGGAGTCACCTGCGCATACGCGCCTGTCGCAAGCGCTGTACACAGTGCCGTTTGGGCCAAACGGGTGCTCCAATGCCTCATTCTCAAAGCCTCCTTGATGGGGGCGATGCTAACGGGAGGGTCGTGGAGACCGTTCAGACATCATGTAAATTCGGCGTGAAGTTGCGGCTGGAATCGCGCATCGTCAATACTTCTGGCGCTGGCATGACTTCGAACGACAACACGCGGCGAGTGGCAGCCATCGACATCGGGACGAACTCCGTCCACATGATCGTGGCGGAGCTGCGCAAACGCACCTACCGCGTGGTCGACAAAGAGAAGGAGATGGTGCAGCTAGGACTGGGAAGCCTCGATGGCGCTCCTCTCAACGACGACGCCATCGAGCGCGCCGTCACTGCGCTGCGCAAGATGGTCGAGGTCGCGCGCGGCTGGAAGGTCGATGAGATCGTGGCGGTGGCAACCAGCGCTGTTCGGGAAGCGCCGAACCGCCGCGAATTCCTCCGCCGTGTTCGTGATGACGTCGGGATTCGGGTTCGCGTGATTTCCGGCGAAGAGGAAGCCGACTACATCTATCGCGCCATTCGCTCGGCCGTCGATCTCGACGGCAGTACCGCCCTCTGCCTCGACATCGGCGGGGGCAGCGTGGAGTTCATCGTGGGGACGGCTTCCGAGATTTTCTTCACCGCCAGCGAGCCGCTGGGCGCGCTACGCCTGGCGCAGCGCTTTCGACTGGAGGACAAGCCGGCGGCGACCGACGTCGAAGCCTGCCGCCAGTTCATCCGACAGCACGTGAAGCGGCTTCACAAGCGCATCCGGCCGCTGGGCATCGACGTCGCGATCGGTACGTCGGGAACGATTCAGGCGCTGGCAAATCTGGTGGTGGCCGCAGAAGACTCCTCCGGCTCCGCGCTTCGCGCGCTTCCGCGTGAGGGCGTCGACACGATCGTCGACACGCTCTGCAACACCTCGGCACGCGAGCGCATCGATCGCCTGACGCTCGATGAGAAACGCGCCCACAACATCGTCGCCGGCGCGATCGTGCTGCAGGAGATCATGAAAGCGCTCGATATCGCCTCGCTGCTGGCGTGTCCGGTCGCGATTCGCGAGGGAATCATCGAGAGCAGATTGACGGAGTCACGCGCGAAGCCCGAACGCTCGCTCCGCCGCTCTTCGGCGCACGCTTTTGCGGATCGCAGCGCGATCGACAAACGCCACGCGCAGCATGTCGCGCGGCTGGCCTTACGAATCTTCGATCAGACGCGCGACCTGCACCATCTCTCCGACGATTGCGCCGAACTCCTCGAACACGCGGCCTTGCTGCACGAAAGCGGAATGCACGTCAGCGACCGCGGATATCACAAGCACACCTACTACCTCATTCGACACGCCGATCTGCGCGGATTTACCGAGGAGCAATTGGTGGTCGTGGCGAACGTAGCGCGCTATCACCGGAAAAAGCCGCCGGCGGCCGATCATCCGAATCTGTTCGAGCTGAGCGACGAACAGCGCGAGGAGGTCGAGAAGCTGGCCGCCATTCTTCGCATCGCCGAGGCGCTCGATCGCAGCCATCGTCAGAGCGTTCGCGATGTGGCCGTGCGTAGCAACGGATCGGTGCGATTCATCGTGCGCGCGCGATCGGATGCCGGAATGGAGATCGCCAGCGCGGCCAAAAGGGCGAAATACTTCTCGTCGCTGTTCGACAAGAAAGTTCGCTTCGAAACGTCATGAGGGGCTTCATCGTCCTGTTGCGCCATGGGATTGCCGAAGATAAATCGGCGGCCAAACCCGATGCCGAGCGCAAGCTGACCGACGTCGGAAAGCGAAAGATGAGGAGAATCGCGAAAACCCTCGCCCGAATTTTTCCGGAGGCCGAGGCTCTCTATTCCAGCCCGCTCGTGCGCGCCGTCGAAACCAGCGAAGCGGTCCAAAAAGCGTACGGCGGAGAGATCCGCACCGAAACGACCGAGCTCCTCGAGCCCGGCGCCGACGTCAGGGATTTCCGGCGTCTGCTGGCCGACACCAAGGCGCAGTTCGCGATCTTCGTCGGACACGAGCCGAATCTCACCCAGATCATGCTCGATCTGACGTCGATGCGAGCGCACAACCCGATCGAATTGAAGAAGGGCGGCTGCTACGGATTGAGTGTCGAAGACAACTCCGTTCGCCTGGAGTGGATGCTTCCGCCCAGAATTCTTCGGGAAGACGACTGAGCGGGGTTCCCGTCGCTATTTGTGCTTTTTCTTTCTGGCTTTGCGGCGGAATGTGGCCGGACGGCGAATCATCTCTTCGTACGGCCCGAGGCGCACAGCCTCGGAACGGGCAATGGAGATGAACGCCTCCTGGCTTCGAACCGGCGTGCCCTCGGTTTTGCGCCGGCGATATTCGCCCGCCGAGTCGAGCACCCAGCTCTTCACGTTGTCTGCCAGTGAGATGGGCAGAATCTGCTGATCGATGCGGCGCGCCAGCGCCTCGGCCTTGACCGGATACGTGACCTCGATTCGACGAATGAAATTTCGCGGCATCCAGTCGCCGCTTGAAATGTAGAACTCGGGCGCTCCGGCATTCTCGAATCGAAAGACGCGCGAATGCTCGAGAAAACGGTCGATCACCGAGATCACCTGGATGTTTTCGCTGACCCCGGGCAGACCGGGCACGAGGCAGCAGATTCCGCGGACGAGGAGATCGATCTTCACGCCGGCCTTGCTGGCGCGGTAGAGAGCCTCGATCACGGAAGTGTCGACCAGCGCGTTCATCTTGGCAGTGATGCGCGCCGGCTTGGCCTCCTTGGCGTTTTTCGTCTCCCGATCGATTTTCTCGAGCACCCATCGCTGGTAATCCATCGGAGCGACGACAAACTGCCGCCACTTCACGGGCGCGTCGGTGCGTTCGATGAGCTCCTGAACGCCGGCGACGCTGTATCCGGTCAGCAGATTCATGAGCTGCGACGCATCGGCGCCAAACTCGGGATCGCACGTGAACAGATCGAGATCGGTGTACAAACGACCGGTGGTGGCGTTGTAGTTTCCAGTCGAGAGGTGCACGTAGCGTCGCAACCCGTCCGCTTCGCCGCGCACCACCAGACACACTTTGCAATGCGTCTTGAGGCCCACCAGACCGTAGACGACTTGAACTCCCGCTTCTTCCAGTCGCCGCGCCCACGTGATGTTTTTCAGCTCGTCGAACCGCGCTTGCACCTCGACCACCGCGGCGACCTGCTTGCCTTTCTGCGCAGCATTGGCAAGGGCCTCGATGACGGGCGATCCCGGATCGGTGCGATAAAGCGTTTGCTTGATCGCCTTGACGTCGGGATCATCGGCCGCGGTTTGAACAAACTCCACCACCGAGCTGAACGAGTCGTAAGGGCGATGCAGAAGTACATCGCCGCGCCGAATGATGGAGAAGATGTCCTCGGCCGTCGCGAGTTGCGCCGGGATGCGCGGATTGAAGGGCGGATCCTTCAACGACGCAAAATTCGCAGTCTGATGAAGATGGATCAGATCGCCGAGCTTCAACGGGCCGGGGGCGAAGAAGACATCTTTGTTCGATGCCTCTGTCTCTTCGATCAACAAGGAAACCAGCCGCTCATCGGATCCCGCTTCCACTTCCAGCCACACGACCTCGCGGCGCTCACGCTTTCGCAATTCTGATTCGACGCTCTTGAGAAGGTCCTGGACGTCTTCCTCTTTGATCGAGATATCCGAGTTGCGAATGACGCGGAAAGGAACCGACTTGCGAACCTTCAGACTTGGATAGAAGCGGCCGATATGCGATGTGATGACGTCCTCGAGAAGCGCGTAACGTCCCGGCTCAGGCAGCGCCACCAGGCGCGGCGACTGCTCGGGGATCTTGACGACCACGACGTAGGTCTCGCCGGCCTTCGACTCGAGCTGCAGCGCCAGGTTGAGGGCCAGATTAGCGATGAAAGGGAATGGATGTCCGGGATCGATGGCCAGGGGCGTGAGGATTGGCTCGATGTTCCGGACGAAGTAGTCCTCTGTCGCCGAGCGCTCTTTCTTGGCGAGGTCGGCAACGCGCTCGATGCGGATGCCTTCTTTTTTCAGCAGCGGAATGAGCTCTTCGCCGAGGCAGCGGTACATCTGCTCGAGGAGAGTGCGCGACCGTTTGCGAATCTCATCGAGCTTCTCGCTCTGCACCACCACCGGTCCGACCTCGGAAAGCTTCGCTGCCAGGAGGTCGCGGACCTCACCGACGCGGATCATGAAGAATTCGTCGAGGTTGTTCGAGCAGATGCTGAGAAACTTCACGCGCTCGAGCAGTGGAACCTCGGGATTCTCGGCCTCGCCCAGGACACGCCGGTTGAACGCCAGCCAGCTCAGCTCGCGATCGAAGAGCGGCGTCGGCGGCGCGGGGGCGATGGGGGCCGGCTCCGGGATGACAGCGGCTACGGCGGCCGCGGTTTCTTGAGGCACAGACATGGGGACGAAATCGTATCTCTTACGGCGTGATTTCGCGAGGAACGGTATAGCATCTCATTGCGCATGAGTAAGTTGCGGATCAAGCCGGGAGCGAAGGTCGATCTGCGCGATTTCGATCCCGATGACACCAGCATCGCGCCCGGCGATAAGGAAGAATGCATCGCGAAAAGCGAAAGGCTCGCCGTCAGGCTGGGGGAGCTGCAGGAACTGCTGTTCGCCGAGCACAAACACAAACTGCTGATCGTCCTGCAGGGGATGGACACTTCGGGGAAAGACGGCACGGTCCGCCACGTGATGCGCGGAGTGAGTCCGGCGTCGGTGCGGGTGGCATCGTTCAAGAAACCGACGCAGCCCGAGCTGGAGCATGATTTCCTTTGGCGCGTGCACGCACAAGTGCCGGGCGCCGGCGAAATGGTGATATTTAATCGTAGTCATTATGAGGATATATTAATCGTACGCGTTCATGAGCTGGTTCCAGCAGCAGTCTGGAGCAGGCGCTACGACCACATCAATGATTTCGAACGGATGTTGACGGAGAGTGGGACGACGATCCTGAAATTTTTCCTGCACATCAGCAAGGAAGAGCAGCGCGAACGGTTGCAGGCGCGCATCGACAACCCGACCAAGCGGTGGAAATTCAATGACGTCGACGTCCGGGAGCGCAAATTGTGGGGCGATTACCAGAAAGCGTACCAAGACGCACTCGAGAAAACTTCGACGAAGTGGGCACCGTGGATCGTCGTGCCGTCCGACCAGAAGTGGTTCCGCAACTATGTCGTCGCAAAGACGATCGTCGATACGCTGGAAGCCTTTGCAATGGAGTATCCGAAGCCGAAGCTCTCGATCAAGACAATCACGGACTAGCCGCTCGAATAGCGATCGTTGAACCACGGCTCGGCGGTGTCCGAATATCCGCGCACTTCCCAGAATCCTCGGCGATTCCGATCGAGGAACTCGATCTTGCGGATCCACTTCGCGCCTTTCCAGGCGTAGAGCTTCGGCGTGATCATGCGACAGGGGCCGCCGTGATCGCGGGGCAGCGGCTTCCCTTCCCACGTGTGCACGAGGAGCACGTCGTCTTCGATCGCGCGAGCGAGGGGAAGGTTGGTGGTGTACTCCTCGCCCGATGTCACATCGCGGTCGCAGCCGGTGGTGCGGATCCACTTCGCATCTTCGTTCGGCACTCCCAGCTCGGCGATGGTTTTGAATTGCACGCCGCGCCACCGGTTGTCGAGGCGACTCCACGTGGTGACGCAGTGAAAGTCGCTGACATCCTCGACCTGGGGCAGCGACATGAACTGATCCCACGTCAGCGTGAACGGATTCTCAACAAATCCGCCCACCTGGAGACGCCACTCTGCGAGAGGAATGTCGGGAGATTCGCTGAGGCTGAGGACCGGCCAGTTCTGGACGGCGTGTTGATCGATCGGGATCTTCGGTAGACCGTGCCGATTCGGCGGACCCGATCCTTCCGGCTTCAAACCCTCGAAACGGACATCAAGGCCGTGGCCGAGCTTTTTCTGACGCTCGATGTAGCGCATGCGGCGCTCGACAAGCGATTCGTTCTTGTCCATCAACGCAGTGACCGAAATTGCGCCGGCACGAACTCGCCGTCGGTCGCCTCTTTAGCTGCCAGCGCGATCTGAAACTGCATGACGTCGGGTGGCACCGGGTGTTGATATCCCGTCAGCGCCTGCGACAGCGCTTCTCGCGGCGAAATCTTTTCAGTCTTCGAGGTGCGATAAATCTTCACGGCCAGCACCTCGGCCGCCCCCGGTGTGAGCAGCGTCGGAATCTTTTCACGGACCGCTTTGAAATCGTCGTCAGTGAGCTGGATTCCGCGCCGCTTCGACAGCGCGCGAATGAGTGCGAAGCTTTCCTCAGGTGTCGTCGAGGGAAAAATCGGGATCTTGACGTCGACGCGCCCGGGCCGCTTCAAATCGACTTCGATGAGATCGGGACGGCTCGACGCGAGGACCCAGACCAGTTTTCCCCGATTGTCGGTCTTCGACATCTGCTCGGCGAACATTCCGTAGATGCGTCCCGAGAGTCCGGCATCGTTCGCTCCGGCATCGCGCTTTCCGAGGGCCTGATCGGCTTCGTCGATGAAGACGAAGCAGCGGCCGAGACCTTCCAGCAGTCGGAAAATCTTTTCGAGATTCCCTTCGGTGCTGCCGACCCATTTGTCGCGAAAGTTCTTCAGCTTCACGACCGGAATGCCGGCCTCGCCGGCCAGACACTCGACGAGATAGGTCTTGCCCGTTCCGACCGGGCCGCACACGAGATATCCCATCGGCATCGCGGCGAGATCATTGGCGCGCCAAAGCTGGAGATCCTGTCGCAGCCACGATTTCAATTTGTCCTGTGCATAAACATCGTCGAGAGTACGAGACGATTCGATGAAGTCGATCAAGCCGCCGGCGTCTTTTTCGACTAATTCTTTTTTCAGCTCGACCAGGTCGGAAGATGCCAGCCGCTGCCCTTCGTGGTTTTTTACTTTTAGCAGGCTCTCGATCGATGTCAGCGTCGCGCCCGCGAATTGGTGCGCCAGTCCGTCGAGCTCACCCTTCTGTTGCTCGAGCGCGATCGGACACTTGGGCGCGATCAGCTCCAGCGCGCTATGGAGATCATCGACCGATGGAAGCGGAATCTGCATCGCAGCAGTGCGGCCGTTGTTGACCAGCAGCGGATGGAGATCGTTGAGATTGTCGGCGACCAGCCAGGTCACCAGTTGGTGGCGCGACAAAAGATCATCGATCGCCCAATCCCGAATCAGAAGCGCGAGCGCATTCAGATCGTAATTCAGCGCTCCCGGCAGGGCCGGCGCAACGAGATGCGCCGCCTTCATGACGAATCCGACGCGGGGCACCTGTTGCCCGAGCCTGGCAAGATTCGCGGTGTAACGGAAGTATCGCGTCAGAAACTCGATGGCTTGTCGTGGAGCGCGCGGCATCTCCGGAGATTCCTTGAATCCCTGCCATTGCGACAGCAGCTCGCCGCCGCGCTCGATCCGGATGCCGTTGCCGAGGTCGTAGGAGAGCAGGACTTCGAAGCGAGGCATGAGGATGTCGCGGAGAAAGTCGTACAGGCTCCCGATCTTGCAACTGTCGCCGCTGGGCAGAACGAATCGATCGTTGACGTTGCCGTAGAGGATGAACTGATTGGCGGTCTCCGATTCGTACAAATCGATCAGACGCTCGGCCCAGTCGGGAAGCTTGGCGGCCATCAGTTCTCCAGCGGGTTACCAGTTGCCGGTTGCCAGTCCCGGCAACCGGGAACCGGCAACATTCATTGCGCCTGCGGCCCTAACGTCTTCGCCGGCGCCTCGGTCGTCGGTGTGCCGGCGGCCGGCTCGAGCGCGAGTCCTTCCTTGGCGGCGAAATCGGCGAGCGCCTGCTCGGCCAGCGCCTTCTGCTCTCCCTCTTGGATCTGGATGTCGGCCATGGGGAGCGAATCGCGGGCCACGCGAGCGCGTCCGGCCGCTTTTGTCCGCTCCTCTTCGACCATCGAGCTCAGACGATTGAGCGTGTCGCCGCTTCCGCCGATGGTGGAGATCATGCCGCTGGCCATCTCTGCCAGTTCGGCAGTGGCGCGTTTGATCTTGAGATCGGTGAGGCTCGACTTCAGCGCCTCGATCTTGTCCTGGGCCGCCTTGACCGAAACGTCGCGCGCGCGGATCAGTTCCTTGTATGTCTTCTCGGCCTGCTCGAGCTGGGTACGGTTCTCACCCAGCTCGCGCTGCACGGTTTGCAGGCGGAGCGCGAGCTGTCCGGCGGCGTCGCGATTTCCGGCGCGCAGGTTGGCGGCGGCTTTCGCGCGCAGTTCTCGCTCATCCGATTCGAGTTTGCGAACCTGCGCCATGAGACTCTCCGCCAGTCCGGCGTGCGCGGCCAGACCCTGGTTGTAATTCGCGATCTGCTTTCGAAGATTCTCTTTCTCGACTTCCAGCAGGGCCTCGGGGTTCTGCCGCTCCAATCCAGAGATGAAGAGACCCACGAAGCCGCGGAAGAGATTCGCGATCCGTCTGAACATGGAAATCTCCTTTTGACGTGCGCCGAGTCTAGCAGGGTGCTACCGCGACCGCTGCGAAGCAGCGAGCAGACAACACAAAGCTACGCGGACGAATTGTGAAGGTTATCAAAAACCCGATGGCAGTTTCTAAGTCAAGAGGTGTCAAGGAGTCTGCAACAGAGAGTAAATTCGGCGTGAAGTCGTGATAGCGTTGCGCGCGCATTCCGGTTTTCCATGAACGAGTTTCTGATTGTTGAAGCGGGCGAACGAGCTCCTCAGCGTTTGCGTCGAAAGGGACTCGATCTCGCCGACCAGGCCATCGGCAGGCTCGACGCGATGGCAACCGGCGATCAGAAGGCGCTTCACGATGTGCGCCGGCGACTGAAGGAACTGCGATCGCTGACCGCTCTTCTCAGACAGCCGGACGGCGAATTTTTCCGCGACGCAGGCCGCGAGCTCGCCGACTATCGCGATGCAAAAGCGACGGTCGAAGCATTCGATCGTCTTCGCGAGCGCTTCTCAACCGAATGGACTCCCCGCCAGTTCCTGAAGGTTCGACGTGCACTTGAATCGCGTGTGCGGGCCAACGTGGAACAACCGATCATCGAGAGGTTACGTGCGGGATTGCTGGTCGAGCGAGGGCAGATCGCCGCGTGGACCGTTGATGAGATGAAGCGCGAGGAGCTGTGGAGTGAGCTGACGCGAAGCTACAAACGGGCGCGCCGCGCCATGCGCCTGGCCATGCAGGAAAAGACGCCGGAAAACCTGCACGACTGGCGAAAGCGCGTGAAGATTCATTGGTATCACGCACAGTTCTTCGCCGACGTCGGCCTGGCGAGATTCGAACCGCATACCGACTTACTGCGAAAGCTGTCGCGAACGCTCGGTCCTCACCATGATTTTGTGATTATCGACGAGCTCTGCCGGAACTTGCCCGGTCTCTTTGGCAGCGCGAGATACGTGAGGAAGTTCCGATCCTTCGTCGCGCGTCAACTGAGCGAGCTCGAGGTCGATGTCGAGTCGATCGGACGAACCATTTTTGCCACGCGGGCGCGCAACTGGGAAGTGCGCATGCGTCTTACGGCCGCACCGCAGGACGTCCTGCTGCGCATCGGGCCGCGCAAATCGCCGGCGCGAACGACCCGCAGCTCAGCGATCACGGCCTAATGTGACTCGGAGGAGAAAAAAGGCAATGAGAACCAGAACGGCATTGGCAGCGGCGATTGTGAGCCTGGTATTCGGCGCGGGCTTGTTTGCTTCACCGAAGAAGCCGATGACGTGTTCACTCACCGACAAGACGGTCTCGAAGTGCTGCTGCAAGAAGACTTCGGATGGGAAGCTGTACTGCAAGCTGGCGAAGAAAACCGTTGATCCCTGCTGCTGCAAGCCTGCTGTTACAGCGAAGGGTTCAAATTAGGCCACTACCCCCCGCAATATTTCACATCCTCTTCACATCCCACACCATCGGACTTTACATGGATGGTCGTAGCTTGCGCGTATGCGAAAGCACCAGTATCGCGTTTCTCAGATCGATCCTCGCACGCTCCACGTTCGCGATTCGCAGGGCGAGTTGCTCGCGACAGTTGTTCCGGATCGCAACGACGGCGCGATTGTGCACACGGCCAGCAGTCGTTTCTCGATGGACAGAGACGCCATCATGTCGCACACGACCTTGTCCGGCATCTACGAATACGACGACCGGCTGCAGTGGAAACCGCTTTCGCTGTGGCATCGCGTCTACGGCTGGACGTTCTCGGACGGCACGGTCGCGGTTCGATTCGTTCCGTCAGTCAGCGGAAGTACGCAGTATCTGGTCACGGTCGAGCGGCCGGTCAAGAACGAGCTTCGCCTGATCGCGATCGGGGCGTGCCTGCTGCAATTGACCGGCACCGACTTCGTGGCCTGGACCGCCATCGCTTCGTCCGTGCACAGCTGACCGGTTGAAATGCCGGACCCGCCCTGTTAGTTTCGGCCCTTCACCATGGCCGAGAGCGGCGATTACAAAAAAACGCTGAACCTGCCGCAGACGACTTTCCCCATGAAGGCCAATCTGCCGCAGAGCGAGCCGAAGCGGCTCGAGCGCTGGCGCGAGATCGATCTCTACCAGCGCATTCGCGAGAAATCCGCCGGCCGGCAGAAGTTCGTCCTGCATGACGGCCCTCCGTACGCCAACGGCGAGATCCACACCGGTCACGCGCTCAACAAGATCCTCAAGGACATTGTCGTGAAATCGCGAACGATGCTGGGCTTCGATTCGCCCTACGTTCCGGGATGGGACTGCCACGGCCTGCCCATCGAGCACGAAGTGCGCAAAAAGCTGGGCTCGAAACGCGAACAGATGACGCCCGCCGACTTTCGCCGCGCCTGCCGCGATTTCGCCGGGAAGTACATCGACATCCAGCGCCGCGACTTCATCCGCCTCGGCGTCCTGGGCGACTGGTTCAATCCGTACTCGACCATGGCGTTCGATTACGAAGCCGACATCGCGGCCGCGCTCGGCCGTTTCATGCAGACCGGCATGGTCTACAAAGGCCTCAAGCCCATCCTGTGGTGCTGGTACGACCAGACCGCGCTGGCAGAAGCGGAGGTCGAATACAGCGACCACACATCGCCGTCGATCTACGTCCGCTTCCGCCTAACAGACGATTCCGTCAAGAGCCTCGACCTGCCCATCGAGAAGCCACTCTACGCCGTGATCTGGACCACGACGCCGTGGACGCTGCCGGCCAACCTCGCGATCGCGGTCAAGCCGGATTACGACTACACGATCGTCGAGCACGACGGCGCGAACTACATCATCGCCAGCGAGCTCGTGCACCCGGTCACCAGAAAATTCGGATGGAGCGATCACCTCGAAGGCAAAGTCCTCAAAGGAGCGACGTTCGAACATCTGAAATATCGCCACGCTTTCCTAGACCGCGAGGGCATCTTCGTGCTCGGCGATTACGTCACGCTCGACGCCGGAACAGGACTCGTGCACACCTCGCCGGGACATGGTGCCGACGATTTCAACACCGGAAAGCGCTACGGGCTCGACATTTACACGCCCGTCAATCACCGCGGTGAATTCACGAACGATGTTCCGCTCTGGGCGGGCACGCAGGTCTTCAAGGCGAATCCGTTGATCATCGAGTTGCTGCGCGAGCGCGGCGCTCTGCTATTTGCGGAGACGATCACGCACGCGTATCCGCACTGCTGGCGGTGCAAGAATCCTGTGATCTTCCGCGCCACCGAGCAGTGGTTCATTTCGATGGATGACAAAGGCCTGCGTCAGGGCGCGCTCCATCAAGTCCATGACGTCGTGAAGTGGTTTCCGCGCTGGGGCGAGGAGCGGATGGCAGGCATGATCGAAAACCGTCCCGACTGGTGCATCTCGCGCCAGCGACTGTGGGGCGTCCCGATCACGGTTCTGTATTGCGAGCAATGCGCGCAGCCGGTGACATCGCCCCAGTTCTTCGAAAAAGTCGCGGCGCTGTTCCGTCGCGAAGGCGCCGACAGTTGGTACGAACATCCGGTCAGCGATTTCCTGGCGCCGGACTTCCGATGCACGTGCGGCAGCGCGACGTTTCGAAAAGAAAGCGACATTCTCGACGTCTGGTTCGATTCCGGATGCTCGCATCTGGCGGTGTTGAAGAAGCGTCCCGAGCTGACCTGGCCGGCCGAGGTGTATCTGGAGGGGCACGATCAACATCGAGGGTGGTTCCAGTCCTCGCTGCTGGTCGGCACGGCGCTCGAAGGCCGCGCGCCGTACAACCAGGTCGTCACCTGTGGATTCATCGTGAACGAAGCGGGCGAGAAGATGTCGAAGTCGCGCGGCACCGGTGTGTCGCCGCAGGAAGTCCTCAAGCAGAGCGGAGCGGACATCCTGCGCTTGTGGGTCTCGATGATCGACTACCGCGACGACATGGTCTACGGCCCGCAAATCCTCGGACGCGCGGCCGAGTCGTATCGCAAGATCAGAAATACCGCACGATATTTGTTAGGGAATTTGTACGACTTCGATCCGGCGCGCGATGCCGTGCCTCTCGACGCGCTTCTCGATATCGATCGCTGGGTCCTTTCGCGGGCTGCCCAAGTTGTCGATCGCTGCCGGCGCGCCTACGAGGAGTACGAATTCCACGTCATCTATCACCGCGTTCTCGATCTCTGCACCGTTGACGTATCGGCGCTGTACCTCGATGTGTTGAAAGACACGATGTATTGCGAGGCGCCGGCATCGCGCGCGCGCCGTTCGGCGCAGACTGCCATGTTCCACATTCTGCGCGGACTGGTCGGCGTCCTCGCGCCGGTTCTCTCGTTTACCACCGAAGAAATCTACGAAGCGATGCCGGGGGAAAAGGAGCCATCGGTGCACATCACTGAGCTGCCGCGTCTGCCCGAGATCGGAATCGACGTGCAGGCGTGGGATCGCCTGCTCGTGCTTCGCGAGATGGTCTCGAAAGTTCTCGAGCGCGCCAGAGCCGTGGGGCAGATCGGCCAGTCGCTGGAAGCAGATATCGCATTGCACGGTAACTTTTCGCCAAAATCATTGCTCGGAAATTTGAATGTCGATCTGGCGAAGTTCTTCATCGTCTCGCATGTCGATTTCCGCCCGCCTGACGAGGTGATTGGCGACGTCGTCGAGATTCCCGGCGTGGGGACCATCGCCGTCACGATGTCGCCCGCCCGTGGAAAAAAGTGCGGACGCTGCTGGCAATATCGCGAAGAGGTTACCGAAGAGGGCGGTTTGTGCGACCGATGTCAGGAAGTTGTCGACGGATTGGCGCCCGCGCAGGCCGCGACGGTATAAGTCCTGCTATCCTTCACGCCCTTAGGAGGACCCCGTGAAAGCGAAGGAAGTCAAAAAGAGTGCAAAAAGAGTGGCGAAGAAAGTCGCAAGAGCTGCCGCGCCGCGGATCAAGCAACTGCAGAAAGCTGCCCGGCCGTACGTGAAGAAAGCGAAACGCGCAGCCGAGGATCTGGGGGATGCAGCGGCGGACAAGGGACGTGAACTGCTGAAGGACGCGCTGGTGGCCGGATCGAAGCAGCTCAAGAAAGCCTCGAAGGCCGTGTAGCTCTGCGCTACGCCGACCTCCATACTCACACGTACCACTCGGATGGCACGCGCTCGCCGCGTGAAGTGATCGATGTCGCGCGCGGGCATGGCATCGAGATCGTCTCGATCAGCGATCACGACAATCTGGCCGCGTACTTCGAGATCAAGTCTTATGCCGAGCAGAGCGGCGTCGCGCTGATCCCGGGCGTCGAGCTCTCCTGCGAGCACGAAGGCATCGACATCCACGTTCTGGCCTACGCCTTTGATCCGCTCGATGAGCGCGTCGAGAAGAGGCTGGCCGGTTTTCGCGACACCCGGCACACGCGCGGCAACCGGATGGTCGAGCGATTGCGCTCGTTGGGCTATCGCATCGACGCGAAACGTGTGGAGGAGCTCGCCGCCGGCGGTTCGGTCGGAAGACCGCACGTCGCGCGTGCGCTGGTCGAAGCGGGCTACGTTCCCAACGTCGACGCGGCCTTCGACCAGCTTCTGGCTGCCGGCAAACCGGCGTACGTCGGGAAGGAGCGCTTCGCGATCGCCGAGGCCATCGCGCTCATTCGATCGGCGGGCGGCGTGACCTCCATCGCGCATCCGACTCTCTATCCCGATGGCGAAGCGATTGTGCCGCGGCTGCTCGACGCCGGCATCGACGGCGTGGAGGTGTTTCATCCCGAGGTCGATGACGCTTCGCGCGAGAGTTACTCGACCATGGCGCGTTTTCGCGGAAAGATGCTCACCGGCGGCTCCGACGATCACGGCACCGTGAAACAGGTGCAGACGCTGGGCACGGTCCGCGTTCCGGAAAATTTGATCGGTCCGATTCTCGAGCGGCTCTAGCGGAAGTTCGCGACGATCACTTTGCGTTGTGGAAAACGCACATCATGAAGCTTTCCCACGTCTGGCCGGTCATCGAGCGCGTCGCACGCGACGCGGGGGCGATTCGCGTCGGCGCCAGCGATCTTCAAGACGAGCACGCCTCCCTGTTCGCGGAGTGGCTCGACAACCGACATCACGCCACCATGCACTACCTCGTCAAGAATCGCGCCACCCGACTCGGTCCGGCGTCGCGCTTTCCGTGGGCTAGATCGGCGGTCGTCATCCTCGTTCCGTATGCATCCGAGCGCCCCAACGCGCCCGGCGGCGCTCTCAGTCACGCCGTCGCCCGCTACGCCCTCGGCGACGATTACCACGAAGTGCTCGATGGCATGCTCCGCCGGATCGAACAGGCGCTGCCCGACGGAATCAAGACCTGGCGGTACGTCGATACCGGTCCGCTCTCCGATCGCGCTTTCGCCGCCCAGGCTGGACTGGGTTGGATCGGCAAGAACGGAATGCTGATCGATGAGGAAGTCGGATCGTACCTTTTCATCGGGACCTTGCTGACATCGCTCGAAAACGACGTTCGGGGAGCGACGGTTGCCGATCGATGTGGCGCGTGCACGCGCTGCATCGATGCCTGCCCCACCAGCGCGATTCTGCCGAATCGCACCATCGCTTCGGAGCGTTGCATCAGCTACGCGACGATCGAGCATCGCGGCCCGCTGCCCGATCACGTGGCCGCGCATCTCGAAGGCAACGTGTTCGGCTGCGACATCTGTCAGGAAGTCTGCCCCTGGAACGCCCGTCCCGCCGAGCCGCATCCGGCGTTCCTCGCGCGCGACGCCTACCGGGCCACGCCGGTCAGCGATCTTCTCCGCTTTCAGCAGTCGGATTTCACGAGGCTGTTTCGCAACAGTGCCGTCAAGCGCGCGAAGCTGGCGGGGGTCATGCGGAATGCCGAGGCGCTGGCAACTGAAAGGTCCGCCCGATGATCGACGGATCGATCGAGCGGTCGAGATACTCCCAGACCGCCAGCGCGTCGGGATGGTCGGCGATGGCGGGCGCGTCGGTGCGGGTTTTCGGATCCTGGATCAGCAGGCGCGCGCAGCGATACCAATGCATCGCTTCTTCCGGGTTCATCCGCAGCTCCTCGCGCACGCACTGAACGAGGATGTACTGCTCGGCGGGAACGCCGGCCTTGTCGATGTCGGGATACGACGGCGCCAGTGCTCGCGCACGCGCCCGAATGATTTTCAACTTCAGCGTCAGAGAGTGCGTGTCGATGGTGGCGCGGCCGGACTCGCAAAGACGTCCGATGGCCAGGCGGACCTGATCTGCCTTTCCAGCGATGGTCAGGCCGGCGCGATGCTTGATCGGATCGACCGCCTTCACGCTCGACCACACCACCTGCGTCTTGATCGAAATGTCATCCGAAACCGACGGCAACTTGAATTGCAGTACGCCCGACGCGCCGGCGTTGAATTGGGCAAGCCCGCCGATGCGCGCGCCGCGCGCGCACAGATCTTCGATCGCAACGCGCTCGTCATTCCACCGCGCATCGAGGTTGGGATCGACGAAGAAGCGATCGGCGCCGCGCAGCTCTTCGATTCGCGTGATGCGGCCGGCGGCCTGAAGCGATCGAAGCACAGCTTGAAGAGTTTCGGGCGCGGCGTAGATGCGAGCACCCGAAATGAACTTGCCCGTGCGCACCGAATCGGCTTCCGTCCACACAGTCATGGCTTCCACCGCGATCGGCGTCGGACGGCCCTCGATGACCAGACGCAGAACGGCTTTATGTCCCATCTCGAGTTGCTGCGTGTGCTTGAAACGCGCGCCTTTGATCGAAATGTCGACCACCGAGACGATATTCGGCCCGAATTGCGCCGCCAGGGGGGGAGCAACTAGAAATCGGTCATTGGTTCGCAGGCTGCGCGCCGCTGCCTCGTACATATCGATTTTTGGGAGGACCGACCCCAACGTATAACACGAAACGACTCGGTGGTGTGATATGGCTCACGCATGAGGCAGTTTGATGTCATCACTTTCGATTGTTACGGCACGCTCATCGACTGGCGGAGCGGTATCTGCGGGGCCTTCGTCGCCCAGGGTCTCGATGGTGATGCCTCCCTTCGCAAGTACAGCGAAATCGAGCCGATTGTTGAACGGGAGCAATATCGCTCGTACCGGGAAGTCCTGGGGGAAACGGCGTCGCGGATTGCGCCGGGCATCAAGGCGAACTTCCTCGCGGACAGCCTGCCGTCGTGGAAACCATTCCCCGACACGAATCCCGCACTCGAGCGCCTCCGCGGCGCCGGCATTCGTCTCGGCATTCTCTCCAATGTCGATGACGACCTCCTGGCCGAAACCCGCAAACACTTCACAGTCGACTTCGATCTCCTGATCACGGCGCGGCAGGTGCGGTCGTACAAACCGGGGCACGCGCATTTCCTGACCGCGCGGCAACGCATCGGCGACTCAAAGTGGCTTCACGCCGCGCAGAGCAACCTTCACGACATCGCGCCGGCGAGGGCCCTCGGGATCGCGAATGCGTGGATCAATCGCCACGCCGAAAAAGGCGGCCTCAGGCCGACCTACGAATTCCGTGACCTCAAAGGTCTCGCCGACGCCATGACGTGATCAGAAGCGCCAGTTCACTCCGACCGAAGTCTTGAAGACCGAATCGTAGTACTCGTGATCGCCGAGGAGGGCTTTGCCGTCGAAGACGAGCCCGATGTGACGCAAATGAAACACGACTCCGCCGTTCAACTCCGGCGTCCATCGGTTTCGATATCCGAACATTGAGTCGACATGCGGCGCCGCGACATATCGCATGCCCGCACCGAGGAACGGCGTCCATCGTGTGTCATTGACGAAGCGGTAGCGCGTGGTCAGGTCGATTGGATAGGTACGGAACCTGACCGGCGGCACCTGATTGATGTAGCCGGTCTCGTCGACGACGTACGAGTAGCTGTTATGCCGTTCCGACGTCACCGATGCCTGAACGGAAAGGCGCGGTGTGAAAGCAGTTTCAAAGGCAACGCCGTAATCGGAATACCAATGTGTGCTTTGCGACGACGAGACAACCCCGAACTCGGAAAGAAAGACTGACAAACTGCTTCTGCTTTGCGCGAATGCAACAGGAGCAACGGAAAGAAGGATGATGATCAGCAGTCCGAGCTTACGCATGTCTGATCCTCCTGATAGTGAGAGGTCAAGAGCGCCACAAGTTTCGCACCTTCAAAACCGCCAGTGAAGTCCGATCGACGCTTTAAACCCCGGGTCGCTGCGCAAACTGTTGTTGCCGATCAGTTGCTTCGCATCGAAAAGCACGCCGAGATGCGGACGGAGCTGGAAGACGACGCCTCCAGAGATTTCCGGATCCACCCGAAGTGACGTGTAACTGGTGAACGCGCCGCGCGCAAATTCGTGAATGTTGACCCATCGCATGCCGCCACCGAAATACGGCTTCCAGCGGCTTTCGGTCAGAAAGTGATAGCGCGCAGTCAGATCGAGAGGATTGGTGTACACCCCTACTCTTTCGAATTGAAAAGAACCGTCTGGAAGCGGTCGGTAGAGCGTGTAAGTTTCACGACTTATCGATGCCTGGACGGAGAACGCCGGCGAAAAAGCGTGGCTCATTGCGACGCCCACGCCGCCTTCGAGATGCGCGCCGGCACCGGAGCTTTGCCACCTCGATGGATTGGTCAGAAAAACTGAGAAGGTATTTCTGTCCTGCGCGAACACGCGCGGAACGATGAGGACAACCAACAGGAGAAAGAACGGTCGCTTTCGCATGTCGAACACCCCCTGGTTTGTTCGACGCGTGCGTGCATGAAACGTTCCTCCGATGAGCTCGCTACAGACGCTCCACGATCATGGCGGCCGCCTCCCCACCGCCGATACAGATGGCAGCGAGACCGCGTTTCAGATTTCGGTCGGCGAGCGCGTAGAGCAGCGTCACCAGGATGCGCGCGCCGCTGGCTCCGATCGGATGCCCGAGCGCGACAGCGCCGCCGTTGACGTTGAGTTTCTCGTGCGGGATCTTCACGTCGGCCATGGCCGCCAGGGCGACCGCGGCAAAGGCCTCATTAACTTCGAATAAATCTATATCTTTAATTGTCATGTTTGCGCGCTCGAGCGCAATCTCGATCGACTTCGCCGGCGCGGTCGTGAACCATTCCGGCTCTTGCGCCGAGGTCGCCTGCGCGATGATCCTGGCCATGGGCTTCCAATTGTTCTTGTGCGCGTATTCCGCCGACGTCACGACCAGCGCCGCTGCGCCGTCGTTGATCTTCGACGAGTTGGCGGCCGTCACTGTTCCGCCATCCTTCTGAAATGCCGGCTTGAGCGTCGGCATCTTGTCCAGCGGCGCGGCGAACGGCTCTTCGTCGTCGATGATCACCGCCGTTCCTTTTTTCGCGGGCACTTCCACGACTGCGATCTCTTTTTTGAACTTGCCGTTCTTCACGGCATCCTGCGCGCGCCGGTACGATTCCAGCGAGAAGTTGTCCTGCTGCTCGCGCGTAAAGTTGTATTTCGATACGCACATCTCCGCGCAGTTGCCCATGTGCTTGTCGCCGTAGGGGTCCCACAAGCCGTCGTGGATCATCACGTCGATCATCTTTCCGTTGCCCATGCGGTAGCCGGTGCGCGCCTGTGTCAAGGCATAGGGCGCGTTCGACATCGACTCCATTCCCCCCGCGATGGCGATGTCGTACTCGCCGCAGCGAATGTCATTGGCGGCATACATCACCGACTTGAGACCCGAACCGCACACTTTGTTGACGGTCACGGCGCCGGCCGATACCGGGATCTCCGCGCCGATGGCGGCCTGGCGCGCGGGAGCCTGACCGATGGCCGCCTGCAGCACGTTTCCCATGATGACCTGCTGGATCTGGTCGGGCTGCACGTGGGAGTTTTCGAGCGCGCATTTGATCGCGATCGATCCGAGCTTTGGCGCGGACATTCCCGACAGCGTGCCCAGAAACGAGCCGATGGGGGTGCGCGCGCCGCCGAGAATCACGATGTCCTTCATTACCAGGTCTCCTTACGCCGACTTGATACCATAGGCCAGCCCCTTGCTAGGAGCGAACTTCATGCCCCTCTCCTCCATCACCGACCGCCGCATCGTCATCCAGCCCGCCGAAGTCCACAGCGTGCTGGGACGGCACATGCTGGCCGACGGTTACGACATCGTCATGGACCTGAAAAAGTCGAAGGGCTCATGGGTCTTCGACTCGAAACGCGGGCGGGCGGTTCTCGATTTCTTCACAAACTTCGCAACGTGTCCGATCGGCTACAACCATCCGCGGCTCGACACGCCGGAATTTCGCGAGCGGCTGGCCGACGTCGCGCTGAACAAGCCCGCCAATTCCGACATCTTTACGACTTACTTCGCGGAATTTGTGGAGACCTTCGCGCGCCTGGCGGTGCCTCCCTCTCTGAACAAGCACATGTTCTTCATCGAGGGCGGCGCCCTCGGCATCGAGAACGCCATCAAGTCGGCCTTCGATTGGAAAATCCGAAAGAACTTCAGGAAGGGCTATTCCTCGGAGCGCGGCACGCAGATCATGCATCTGCGCGAAGCTTTTCACGGACGCACCGGCTATACCCTCTCGCTGACCAACACCGCCGATCCGCGCAAGACCCAGTACTTCCCGAAGTTCGACTGGCCGCGCATCGACAATCCGAAAATTCAATTTCCGGCCACAGCGGAATCGCTGGCCGATGCCGCAAAGCGCGAGAAGACGGCGCTCGATCAGGCGAAAAAGTTCATCGCCGAGCGGAAAGACGACATCGCCGCTTTCATCATGGAGCCGATTCAGGGCGAAGGGGGCGACAATCACTTCCGCCCCGAGTTCTTCAAAGCCGTCCGCGCGCTGTGCGACGAAAACGACCTGCTCCTCATCTTCGACGAAGTGCAGACCGGCGTCGGCCTGACTGGAAAAATGTGGGGCTTTCAGAATTTCGGCGTTGAACCGGACATGTTCACCTTCGGCAAGAAGACCCAGGTGTGCGGCTTCGCATCGAACGATCGCATCCTCGAGATCGACGACAACGTCTTCACGGTCCGCTCGCGGATCAACTCGACCTGGGGCGGCAATCTGACCGACATGGTCCGCGCGCAGCGCTTCTTTGAAGTGATCGAGGAAGAGAATCTCGTCGACAACGCCGCCAAAGTCGGCGCCTATTTTGTCGGCGAGCTACAGCGGTTTGCGAGCGAATTTCCGCAACGCGTTTCCAACGTCCGCGGCCGCGGGCTGATGGCGGCCTTCGATCTGCCCAGCGGAGATCTGCGCGACCAGGCGATCAAGCTGATGCTGCAGCACGACGTCATGGTGCTGGCATCGGGACATCGATCGCTTCGCTTCCGTCCGCCGCTCAATCTCACCGTCGACGAAGCGACCGAGGGGATTCGGCGAATGGAGAAAGCACTGCAACACCTGGCGTGAACGAGCGGTTGACGCGGCGCGACTGGACCCTGATCGGAGTGTGCTGCGGCGTCGTCGCCCTGTCGCTCTTCATCATCTTCAACTGGTTTTACGCCGCCTTTCCCGAGGCCTCCATCGACTTCCGCTACAACCGCGATTCGTCGCTTCCCATCGCGCGTATGGTCATCGAGGCGCAGCGGATCGACATTCGCGATTACAAGCACGCTGCGGTTTTCGACGGCGATGAAATCGCCAAGATTTTCCTCGAGCGCACGCTCGGGCTGTCCAATGCCAACCGGATCATGCGGCGCGAAGTGCGGATCTGGTGGTGGCGTCACCGATGGTTCCGGCCGCTGCAGGAGGAAGAATTCCTGATCGATGTGGCGCCCACCGGCGAGATCGTGAGCTTTCTCGACCGGATCCCGGAGGATCGGGCGCTGCCGGCGATCGATCCCATCGCGGCGCGGCGTGCCGCCGAAGCATTCCTCGCTCGCATCGGCGTCAAGCTTCCCGATCTGCAGCTGGTCGCACAAAGCGAGCGCGCGCTTCCGAATCGCGTGCAGCGGATCTTCACGTGGGACTCGCAGTCGATCCATCCCGCCGGCGCGCCGTACCGGCACACCATCACGGTCGACGGCGATCGCGTCAGCAAATACGAGCAGCGCGTGCGCGTGCCCGATCAATGGCAGCGCGATTACCACGAGATGCGATCGAAGAATCTGCTGGCGGGGCAAGTCGACTCGGTGCTGTTCATCATCACCATGGTGGCAGCGGTCGTCATCTTCATCACGCGCCTTCTTCGCGGCGACGTGCATGTACGGTTGCTGATCGGCATCGCGATCGCCAGCTTGATTCTGGTCGGCGGCACGACGCTGAATTCGCTGCCCATCGCCATCGCCGGCTACGACACCAATACGTCGTACGCCGCATTTCTCACGCGCTTCGTCATTCTCAACGTCATCGGCGGAGGCATTGGCGTGGCGATGTTGCTGGCGGTCAGCGTCGGTTCGGGCGAAGTGCTGTATCGGGAACGGCTGCCGCAGCACCTCGCCATCCCGAAGCTTTGGCAGCGCAAGGCGCTGGCGTCGCGGCGCGTGTTTTTGTCGTTCGTCATCGGCTATGCCCTGGTCGCTTTCTTTCTGGCCTATCAGGTGGCGTTCTATCTGATTGCCGAGAAGTTCGGCGCGTGGTCGCCGGCCGAGGTGCCGTACGACGAGATGCTGAACACGGCCTTTCCGTGGATCGCCGTGCTCTTCGCAGGATTCTTTCCATCGCTCTCGGAAGAATTCATATCACGCGCATTTTCAATACCATTTTTTGAGCGTATTTTTCGTAATAGAATAGTATCGATAATTATTGCCGGATTCATCTGGGGATTCGGTCACGCCACCTATCCCAATCAACCGTTCTTCATCCGCGGCCTGGAGGTCGGCCTGGGCGGCGTGCTCCTCGGATTTCTGCTCTTCCGGTTCGGCCTCCTGCCGCTGCTGATCTGGCACTACACCGTCGACGCGCTGTACACCGCGCTTCTCCTTTTCCGATCCGGAAACGCCTACTACGTCGTCTCGGCCGGCGTGGCCAGCCTCGGCTTCGCGATTCCGATGTTGATCTCGATCGCCCTCTACATCCGCAATCGCGGATTCGTCCCCGACGACGATCTTTCCAACGCCTCGATCCCCATCCAACCGGCCCCCCAGCGCGCGCTGCGTGAAGCCCAACCGATCGCCTACCCACCCGCCCAGCCCGTGACACAGCGACGCCTGCTCGTCTGCGTCGGCGTGGTCGCGATCGCGATTGTGCTGGCCTTCGCGCGTCCGGCTTCGGTCGATGACGTCGTCGATTACCGCATCGCCGGCGAACAGGCAAAACAGATTGCCGCTCCCTATCGAATCGGCGCGAAAACCGTCGCGGCGCCGGTGGAGGGATTCCGCTCCTGGGACTCCGGTTCGGGACGCGAGGACGGCGGAGGACCCGACGGATTCGACTCCGTGGCGGTCGATTACCTCTTTCATCACGGCATGCCGATCGCGAAGATCGCGGACGTCATGAAGACCAAGGTAACCGCCGCGACGTGGATGGTCCGCAGCTTCACTCCGCAGCAGAAAGATGAGACCTTCACCGAGGTCGATCCGAGGCAGTCGCGGGTGGTCGGCTATCACAAGTATCAGGACGAAAAGCGCGCCGGCGCACATCTCGATCAGAATCAGGGACTCGCGATTGCTCAGAACGCGTTTCGGCAATTCGGCGCCGACAACTCGAAGCTGGATTTGAAAGAAGCGCTGTCATTCCAGCAGCCGAATCGGCGCGATTGGCTGTTTCACTTTCAGGATCGAACGCCGCTGACCGCGGAGGGGTATCGAAGAGTCAGCGTGCGCGTGGCGGGCGATCAGGTCACGCAATTCGCATCGACGATCAAGATTCCTGAACAGGCCTATCGCGATGAGGCCAAGACCACGCTGCTCAATGTAGTCCTGCTCGTGCTTCTCATCGCCGGCATTCTTGGGCTGCTCGCGCTGACGGTCGCCGGTTTCGTCCTGGCGGCACGGAAGCATTTTCCATGGCGACGGCCGGCGCGATTGACTGCCATTCTGGCGATCATTCCCATCGCGAATGCAGTCCTTCGATGGAAAAGCTCCATTTTTTTCTACAACACCGCCGAGGCGTGGGGAACGTTTGTGAGCAACCGGATCGTGGCCGCGATCGCTTTCACAGGAGTTCAGATCGGCCTGCTCTTCCTGGCGCTCTCCGGGATGGAAGCGGCGTATCCGCAGGGACTCGACTGGCTCCGCCGCGAAGGGCGCGCGCGGTTCGGCCGCTCCGCTCTGATCGCGGCCGTCACGGCCATGGGACTGCTGGTCATCCGAAAAATGCTTCTTCAGATGCTGGCGGTGGCGTTCCCGTCGATCGCATCGGCCGGCGGCGTGGACGTTCCGCAGGCGGTGAACGTGGCGTGGCCGGCGGTTCTCGACATCGGACAGGCTGCCATATTCGCGATCGAGGGCTCGGCGGTCATTGCGCTTTTCGCGATCGCGCTGCGTGGAATGCCGCGGGCGGACCGATTCGCGGATCTGACCGCGATTCTCGCCGTTTTCTTTTTTGCGGTCGGGCTGAAGTACAACACCACGGCAGCCGAGGCGCCGATGGTGTTGTTGTCGTCGGTGACGGGGGCGCTACTGATCTGGTTCGTGGCGCGGTACGTGTTGCGCGAAAACCTGCTGGCGTATCCGCTGGCCGTCGCCCTGGCAGTTCTCCTTGGAGACGCAGCGACGCTGCTGCAGAACCATCGGGGCGATTTGATCGTCAACGCCGTGGTCGACATCCTGGTCGCGATCGCGCTCATCGTGTGGATGGCTTACCCGACGCCTGCTGCAGTCGGCGCTCCACTCGAAAATGCCTGAATCTTTCGCATCCCGGATGCTGCGCTGGAAGTTCAACCTCTTTCCGGCGTATCGCGGCACGGGCGCGCGAATCACTTACATCGCCGACGATTTTCGCGAGGTGCGCGTCCGACTTCGACTTTGGTGGCGGACGCGGAACGCAGTCGGCACGATCTTCGGAGGAAGCCTCTACGGCGCGGTCGATCCGGTTTACATGATCATGCTGATGCGGCTGCTGGGCCGCGACTACATCGTGTGGGACAAATCGGCCGAAATTCGCTTTCGGAAGCCCGGTCGAGCGACACTGTACGCGACGTTCAAAATCCCGGAGGAGGAGCTGACGGAAATTCGAGCCGCGACTGCCAACGGGCCGATCGATCGCGTCTATCACGTCGATCTGGTCGATGCCGCCGGCGTCGTACACGCGTCGGTGATGAAGACCATTTACATCCGCCGGAACGACCGCGAAACTTCCTCTGTTCAAAAGGCCAATGAACCTCGGAATCGATGATTTCCAGTACAGCGATCTCTACGACTTCTCGCGGCTGACCGAGCTCGGCGCGGCATTCGATCGATTCGTGCAGCAGAACGATGCCGTCCTCTTCGGTCGCTTCGATTCGTACCGCGTCGCTGTGCGGAGCGCCATCGCGCACGGCGGGCTGACGGAGCCGGAGGAATCCGAGCTTCTCGTCAGCGTCGCCAGGCACCTGGGCGTGTTTCTGGCGCAACTGTTCCGCACCGACCCGACGCCGGTCAAAACGCGCACACAGCGCGACTCCCTGATCGCCCGATTCAAGAAGGAGTTCGTCAGCAAGCGCGTCGCGAAGGTTACCCCTCACCCCGTCCCTCTCCCCGCAAGCGGGGAGAGGGTGCAGGGTGAGGGGCGCGTCGAAGAGATCATCCGCATCCTCTCCGGCGGCTCCGACCACGATCATGAGTACGCATTGGCGGTCGCGGCGACGCGACTGCTCGACCTCGAACGCGAATACCCGCGCGGAGCGAAGGATTTCTCGCCCAATCCGCAGACTCGCGCCGCGGTGGCCCAGATTCGCGAAGCGTTGGGGCAACGCCGCGAAAAAGCCGATTCGCCCGAAGCGCTCGTGCGCGAGGCCGCCGCGGTGCACGCGATCGTCGATCTCCTGGTCGAGTGGACGGCGGCGAAATGGAAAAGTGGAGCCTTCGACCAATGGCCTTCGCTCCGCCTACCCAAACCGGTCCTGTACGATCGACTCGTCCCGCCCGAGCCGCATTATCGCCGCCGCGATGGTTTCAAGCTCACCGACAATCGAAAGACGCCGCGCGAGATCACCGATCAGGCGCACTACTGCATCTTCTGTCACGAGAGAAAAAAAGATTCGTGCTCGCGCGGATTTCAGGAGAAAGAAAACAAGTACAAAGTGAATCCGCTGGGCATCCCGCTGGAGGGATGTCCGCTGGACGAGCGCATCGGTGAGATGAATTTCCTTCGCGCCGACGGCGACTCGATCGCCGGCCTGGCCATGGTGATGATCGACAATCCGATGTGCCCCGGCACGGGCCACCGCATCTGCAACGACTGCATGAAGTCGTGCATTTTTCAGAAACAGGATCCGGTCGACATTCCGCAAATCGAAACCGGCGTGCTCACCGACGTCCTCTTTCTTCCCTGGGGTTTCGAAATCTACTCGCTGCTCACGCGCTGGAATCCGCTCGACGTCAGGCGGCCGGTGGCGCTGCCGTACAACGGCAAGAACGTGCTGGTGGTCGGGCTCGGTCCGGCCGGCTACACGCTGGCCCACTTCCTTGCCAACGAGGGCTTCGGCGTCGTGGCGATCGACGGACTCAAGATCGAGCCGATCGAAGAGAAGTGGCTGCACGAGCCGATCCGCGACGCGCGCGTGCTGTGGGACGAGCTCGATGAGCGCATCCTGGCCGGCTTCGGCGGCGTCTCGGAATACGGGATCACCGTGCGCTGGGACAAGAATTTTCTGAAGGTGATTCGCATCGCGCTCGAGCGCAAGCACAACATCCGCCTGTATGGCGGCATACGCTTCGGCGGAACGCTGACCATCGAGGACGCCTTCGACGCGCTCGGATTCGACCACATCGCCATCGCCGCCGGCGCGGGCACTCCCACCATCGTGCGGATGAAAAACAATCTGATTCGCGGCATCCGCAAAGCGTCCGATTTTCTGATGGCGCTGCAGCTCACCGGCGCATTCAAGAAAGCCTCGATGGCGAATCTGCAAGTGCGTCTGCCCGCCATCGTCATCGGCGGAGGCTTGACAGCAATCGACACCGCGACCGAGCTCTTCGCGTACTACCCGGTCCAGGTCGAGAAAATCGTGGAGCGATACGAATCGATGTCCGGCGATTTCGGTGAGGAGCAAGTCCGCGCCGCCTACGATCGCGAAGAGCAGCAGATCCTCGACGAATTTCTGGAGCACGGCCGCGCCATCCGCGCCGAGCGCGCACGGGCGGAAGCCGCCGGCGAGAAACCGAATTTCATTCCGCTCGTCCGCGCCTGGGGCGGCGTCAGCATCGTCTATCGAAAATCGATGCTCGACTCGCCTGCTTATCGCCTCAATCACGAAGAGGTCATCAAGTCATTCGAGGAGGGCATCTTCTACGCCGAGAACCTGTCGCCGGTGGAGGCCCTCGCTGACGATTTCGGCCATGTCCGCGCTCTCCTTTTCGAAAAGCAGATCGTCGAAGACGGACGATGGAAAGATTCCGGCGTGGTCGTCGAGATGCCGGCGCGATCGGTGATGGTGGCCGCAGGAACCAGTCCGAATGTCATTTACGAGAAAGAGCATCCCGGCACGTTCAAGCTCGACAAGTACAACCAGTTTTTCCAGAGCTTCGTTGAGAGCGGGAAGGAGTTGATCGAAGGCGACGGCTTCTTCACGTCGCATCAGCACGGAGAAAAACGCATTACGTTTTACGGCGACAATCATCCGAAATACGCCGGAAACGTCGTGAAGGCCATGGCTTCCGCCAAGGACGGCTATCCGCATGTCGTGGCGCTGTTCGAGCGCGACCTGCAGTCGCTGGATCGCTCCGCAGAAGCGCAAGCAGAGCGCGATGAACGCTGGCGCGAGCTCATCGCAACGCTCGACGACGGCTTGATCGCGCGCGTGCATCAAGTGAATCGGCTGACGCCGACCATCGTGGAGGTGGTCGTGCGCGCGCCGCTGGCTGCGCTTCACTTTGAGCCGGGACAGTTTTATCGGCTGCAGAACTACGAGACGTACGCGACGGAAGTCGACGGCACGCGGCTGGTGATGGAGGGCATCGCACTCACCGGCGCATGGACCGATAAGGAGCGCGGGCTTCTGTCATTGATCATTCTCGAGATGGGAGGATCGTCGCGGCTCTGCGCCATGCTGCGAGACGGCGAGCCGGTGGTCGTGATGGGCCCGACCGGAACGCCAACCGAAATTCCCCGCAACGAGAACATTCTTCTCGCCGGCGGTGGCCTCGGCAACGCCGTGCTGTTCTCCATCGCGCGGGCGCTCAAAGACAACGGATGCAAGGTCGTCTACTTCGCGGGCTACAAGAAGAAAGAGGATGTCTTCAAGCGCGACGAGATCGAAGCGGGCACCGATCAGGTGATCTGGTCGGTCGATGCCGGTGAGCCGATCGCGCCGCGGCGTCCGCAGGATCTCGCGTTCGTCGGCAACATCGTTCAGGCGATGCAGTGGTACGCGAGCGCTGTTATCCCCAGCGTTAGCGAGGGATCTGGGCGGGTGGGGAGCGATGATGTGCCGCCCGACGCCCAAGTCCCTCGCTACGCTCGGGATGACAAACGAATCGATCTCAAATCAATGCGACGCATCATGGCGATTGGATCCGACGGCATGATGCGCGCCGTCAAGGAAGCACGGCACGGAGTGCTGTCGCCGTATCTCGATCCGCATCATGTCGGAATCGCGTCGATCAACTCGCCGATGCAGTGCATGATGAAGCAGGTCTGCGCACAGTGCCTGCAGCGTCATGTCGATCCGGCGACGGGCAAAGAGACCTTCGTCTTCTCGTGCTTCAACCAGGACCAGAAGATGGACGAGGTCGACTTCATCAATCTCCGCGCTCGGCTGCGGCAGAACACCGTCGTCGAGAAGCTGACCAACCTCTGGCTCACGCGGCTGCTCACCCGACACGAAGCGGTATCATCGCCGCATGGAGATGTCGTACATCGGTGAGATTGCGATGCGGCTCGGGACCGCGACGCTGATCGCAGGCGGCATCGGTCTCGATCGCGAGCTGCGCCACAAACCTGCCGGCCTGAAAACGCACGCTCTGGTCGGCCTGGGCTCGTCGCTGATCGTCGTTGTCGCCGCCGCACTCTCGAACATGGCGAGTCCCGATACTGCTGCGATGAGCCGCGTCATCCAGGGCCTGATCGCCGGCGTCGGTTTTCTGGGCGGCGGCGCGATTCTGAAAAGCGGCGATGAGATTGTGCAGGGCCTGACGACCGCCGCGTCGATCTGGCTGGTGGCGTCACTTGGCGTCGCGTGCGGCGCCGGTCAGTGGACGGTCGCGCTGATCGGCTTCGCCATCGCGCTTCTCGTCCTGGTCGGCGGCAATGCCGCCGAGAAATTCGTCATCCGGCGCCACCGCGAAGAGGACTGACGCCAACGATTACGCACTATGCGTCCGCGAGCGTATTGATGTTGTGTCGTCTGGTTCCCGGCACCTACCGCGTCATGCGCCCTTCCTCGACCATGAGACACCGGTCCTGCACGACCTTGATCCCAGCCTCGGCCAGCCGCTGGGCGGCTTCATCATTGCGGATTCCGAGTTGAAACCACACGCTTTTGGGCTTCACGGCCAGGATTTCGTCGACGTGCTGCGGGATGTCCTTCGGCCGGCGGAAAACGTTGACCATGTCGATGGGCAGGCCGATGTCCGTCAACTTCCGAAAAACTTTCTTTCCAAGGATTTGCGTCACTTCCGGGTAGTAGACGGGAACCGGAATGACTTCGTATCCAGCAGCAGCCATATGTGCCGGGACGTAGTGAGCGGGCTGATCCGCGTGGGAGTCGGGTTTCATGCCCAGGACGGCGATGGTTTTGGTCTGTCGGATCACGTCCTGAATCGATTTCGTGTCCTCGATCACGTTGCTTTTCCAGTCAGCCATCGATATACCTGCAGCTCCTTGCCTCATTGGAGCTTAGCAAAAAATAGCCCGCGGAATTTCCGCGTTCGCGAGAGTGCTTTCAATCGTCCAAATCACGTCCGAGGATAATCTGATGAAGCGCATGGCTGTACTCGGCTTTTTAGCGGCGTTTCCGGTAGCGGTGTTGGCAGCTTCGACGCAGCGCTACATTGTTACGACTAGCCATCCCTACGACGTCGCGGTGCGCGCTTTGCCTCGTGACGATTTTGAGCGCCCCGACCGGGAAATGCGTCTCCGTCACTTTGAGACGATCAACGGATTTGCCGCCGACCTGAGCGACGCGCAAATCACACGCCTTTTGAATTCGGGCGAGGTCGAGGACATCGAGCCGGTCATCCAGCGGCACGTTCTTGCGGATACGGTCACACCGGGACAGCAGACAACTCCGTTCGGCGTCAACATGGTCAACGCGCCGTCGGTGTGGCCGGTGACGAAAGGAAGGGCACTCAACGGCACCGGAGCGATTCATGTCGTGGTGATCGACACCGGCGTCGACTACCGATCATCGGAGCTGCAGCGGGCCTACAAAGGCGGACATAACTTCATCGCGAACAACGACGATCCGTTCGACGACTACGGGCACGGATCGCACGTCTCGGGCATCATCGCCGCCGCTGACGATCGCAACGGCGTTGTCGGCGTCGCCCCCGAGGTCGATCTCTTCGCGCTCAAGGTGCTCGACCAATGCGGCAGCGGATCGACCGAAACCGTCATCACCGCCATCGACTGGATCCTGCAGAAGAAACAGGAAATCGGCGGCAACTGGATCGCCAATCTTTCCCTCGGATCCGATCAGTCGTCGACCGCCGAGAGGACCGCCTTTCAGAAAGGTTCCGACGCCGGCGTGATCTTCTTCGCCGCGTCGGGAAATAGCTACAACGGCACCGATGGCCTCGCCTTCCCGGCCGGCTACCCGAGTGTCGTTTCGGTCGGAGCGGTTGATTCGAGCCGCACGGTCGCCACGTTCTCGCAGCGCGGGGCCGGATTGAAAGTCGTTGCCCCGGGCGTCGCCGTTCTCTCGACCATCGTGGGAGCCTCGGTCTCCACGAACGACGGCCGCGTGTTCAGTGCCACGACACCGATCGTTACCAAAGACAGCCAGGGCACGCCGCTCGACAATTTCTGTCTGCCCGCGCCGAACATCGCGGGAAGCTTCGTCTTCTGCGGTCGTGGATCGAACGCGCTGACGACGTCATTCGACGGAGCGAACAACGATCTGATCTTCACATCGAAGCTGGCGCTGGCCACGCCGGTGAGCGTCTCGTTCGTGGTCGGCGGTCGAAATACCGCGCTCTCTGTTTCGGGAGTCAGCGGCAACGTCACGATTAACGTCGCAACAAACTCGTCGGGCGCCGCGACGTCGACCGCTGCCAACATCATCACGTTGCTCCAAAACAGCCCTACCGTTGGAGTGCGCCTCGCTCCAGGAAACGATGGAACCGGCGCCGTCGGAAGCATGTCGTCCACTCCCTTGACGAGCGAATTTCCGGCTGGAGCGCGCGGCAAAATTGCCTTGATTGAGCGCGGCGATCTGACATTCATTCTCAAAACACAGAATGCCCAGGGCTTGGGCGCGACGGGTGTGATTGTTTACGATAACGGGCCGGCGGGTGATCCGTTCGTTCCCGCCTTCGGAACATTCACGACGCCCGGCGCGGTGCCGCAATTCATTCCGTTCGCTTTCATTTCGCAGGCTGACGGCCTGTCTCTCAAAGCGACCGGCGACGCGCAAGTGTCGGTCGGCTTCGGGTTCGAGACATGGACGCAGCTGAGCGGAACGTCGATGGCTTCTCCACACGCAGCGGCAGTGGCGGCGCTGGTGTGGGCGGCCGCACCCAACGCCTCGCCTGCCGATGTCGCCAATGCTGTCATCAACACCGCCACTGACCTCGGCGATGCCGGCGTCGACACGGTGTATGGTCATGGACTCGTGAACGCACTCGATGCGGCCAAGCAGCTCAATCCGGCTGCATTCGGATCGGGCGGCACGCCTGCTCCCACACCTCCGACCGGACGCAGTCCCGGCCGGCGCGGACATTAGGAGGCTCTCATGCCCGGCGCAGCGCTCATTCTGGCTCTCTCGCTCGCGCACGTTCCTGCCTCGACGCAGCCACCTCCGCGGAGGATGATCATCGCATCGCCGCCTAACATCGAGGTCATGATCGCGCGCAAAGCGGATGATGGCACGCTCGATACGGCCTGTGTCGACAACGACGACGCCGCCAAAGCGTTCTTCGCACGCAAAACAAAGACAACCCGGGCGGAGCGGCAGTGATGCGCGCCTTCTCCGCGGCATGCTTCTCGATTCTGATGGCAGCCAGCGCATTCGCGGGCGCGAAAATCACTGTCCACAGCATCGATGATGCGAACGTTGGACTGAACGATGCCACTCCCGCCGATCCCGTCGGCGGCAACACCGGCAAGACTCTGGGCGAGCAGCGCATGATGGCGTTGCAGTACGCGGCCGACATCTGGTCGAAGTTAATCGACAGCAGCGTGGAGATCGTCATCGACACCAAGTTCCGCTCTCTGACGCCGTGCGACTCCACCAGCGGCGTCCTCGCGTCAGCCGGCCCAACCCATACTGTCGCGAATTTTGATAACGCGCCAAGGCAGGACGTCTGGTATCCGATCGCGCTGGCAAATCGATTTGCACAAAGGCATCTGTCGACCGACGCCGAAATCACGGCGAACTTCAATCTCGATGTCGACAACGCCACCTGCCTCGGCAACACCAACTGGTACTACGGTCTGGACAACAAACACGGATCGAACATCGACATCGTTACGGTCGCACTCCACGAGTTCGCACACGGACTCGGCGTCTCGGGCACCTACAACTCGCGAACCGGAACGCTGTTTCAGGGCAAGCCGAATGTTTTCGAGCTGTTCACGTTCGACGATACCACCGGCATGAGCTGGGACCAGATGAGCGACGCGCAAAGGCTGACCTCGCAGACGAACGACCAGAATCTGGTTTGGGACGGCGCGCGCTCGCGCCTGCGCGGAGACCGATTGCTCGGACCGACTCCGTTCATGCGCATCAGTGGAACGGAGTACAGAGTCGGCAAAGCGAGTTTCGGCGGCCCGATTACCGTCACCGGTTTCAGCGGAAACATCGCCGCTGCAAATGACGAATCCGATGAGGCCGGCGTGTCGACGACCGATGCCTGCACTGCGCTCACAAATGCAACCGCCGTCGTCGGCCGCATCGCGCTGATCGATCGCGGCAACTGCCCATTCGTCGTGAAGGCCAGGAATGCCCAGAGCGCCGGAGCGATCGCGGTCATCATCGTCGACAACCTCACTGCCGGTTCGCCCATCTCGCTCGGCGGGACGGACGCCACCATCACCATTCCGGTTGTCAGCCTCACCAAGACCGACGGAGACACTCTTCGGACGCAGCTCTCCGGCGGCGTCTTCGCGGTCCTGGGTGCCGATCCATTGCGACTGTCGGGGGCCGACGCTGCCGGCAACTTGAAGCTTTATGCTCCCGCGGCATTCGCGGGCGGTTCATCAGTACATCACTGGGACACCTCGGCGTTTCCAAATTTGTTGATGGAACCCAGCATTAGCGGTGACCTGACCCACGGCGTCGATATCACACTCGATCAGCTCGTGGATATCGGGTGGACCGAACCTCTGGCGGCCGGAAGACAGAGGCTGCGCCGAAATCAATAGGTTGACGCCGAGCGTACTCATCGTATTATTTGCTAACGATGAGATTGCTCCCCTTGCTCCTGGCCACAGGCCTGACCGCTGGTCCCGTCGTCGCGGCTGATCGATATCTGGTCGCAACGCGGAAGGCTCCGAGATCGACGGAGCTTCGCATGATCCGCGAGTCGAGTGAGTTTCGCTCGCATGCGGTTAGAGCATTTGATGCCGTCGACGCTTTCGCCGCCGATCTGACTGCCGATGAAGTCGCGGCGCTCAAACGCTCATCGGATGTTCGGTTCGTGACGTTGACCGTCGAGCGGCATGCGCTCGCCGATTTGCAGGCCGCACCGAATGGAAGTCCTTATCGAGCAGCGCAGACGGTTCCCCAGGGCCTCACGATGATCCACGCACCGGAGCTCTGGCCTTTCACAAGAGGAGCGCCGATCAACGTCGCCATTGTCGATACCGGCATTGATACGAAGCATCCCGATCTGGCGGCAAATTATGCGGGCGGCTACAACACCTTCGACCAGTCTGACGACCCCACCGACGACAACGGTCACGGAACGCACGTCGCAGGGACCATCGCCGCAGTCGATAACAACTTTGGCGTGGTGGGCGTCGCACCGGAAGCTCGGATCTGGTCGGTCAAAGCCCTCGATCGAGGCGGTGTGGGGGTCGACGAGAATATCGTCTCGGCCATCGACTGGGTCATCAAGAAAAAACGCGCCATCGGGGGCGATTGGATCATGAGCCTCTCGCTGGGCGCCGCGCTTTCTTCACCGGTGGAAGAGGAGGCGTTCAAGCGCGTCCTGGCGGAAGGCGTCATCGTCGTCGCCGCTGCCGGCAATCGCGGCTTTTCAGATGTCGAATACCCGGCGGGCTATGCCGGCGTGATCGCGGTTGGGGCGGTGGATTCGACTGCCAAGCTTGCCGGTTTCTCCGATCACGGCCCGCGCCTGAGCGTGGTCGCGCCCGGCGTTCGCGTACTTTCGACGGCGCGGACCGGCAGCATCGCCGCGGCAGAAGTGGCACTGCCGAGCGGCACGGTCATCACGGCGGCTGCGCTCGGCGGAAGCATCCGCGGCGAAGTCGTGGCCTCGTACGTTGCGTGCGGACTCGGCCGGCCTGAAGAATTTCCCGATTCGGTTCGCGGAAAAATCGCGCTGATCAAGCGCGGAGAGCTCACCTTTAACCAAAAGGTTCGGAACGCGCAAACCGCCGGAGCTCTCTCGGTCGTCATCTACAACAAGGATGAATCGGATTTCAAGAACTGGACGCTTCTTCGTCCTGACTGTGAAGCGATCGAGGGCTGCGACGACACGACCCATCCCTGGCCGCTGGTCCTCGGCATCAGTAACACGGACGGCCAGCGATTGCTGGACGATGCCACGCAGAAGATGGATATGGGTTCATGGCTCGACGACTACACCTTCATGAACGGCACATCGATGGCCTGCCCGCACGTTTCGGGCGCACTGGCATTGATCTGGTCGATGGCCCCCAACGCGTCGCCGGCTCGCGTCCGCGATGTTCTGACCGGAACGGCAGTCGATCTCGGTGCGCCAGGTTTTGATGAAACGTATGGATTCGGGATGATCAATGCGCTGGCCGCCGGCATGCGAATCGCGCCGAAGCAATTCCGCACGCCGTTCACGCCGCCCGACCGCGATCGGCGATCACCGCCTTGAGCTGTGCAACAATACGCGCCCGATGCGCATTGGTGTACCGACTGAAATCAAGACCGACGAATACCGTGTGGGCATGACGCCCGCCGGCGTCGCCGTGTACCAGGGGGCGATTACGTACAGAGCGGTGGCGGAGTCGCAATCCCTGGCGTACACGCCCCTGGCGCAATTGATGTGACCACCTTTCGCGTCTCGGTTCTTCACGGAGCTGAGATCCGCACCGGCGGAATCGACCTGATCGACTCCTGGAGTCGCGACAGCGGCGACAAGCTGTGGGTCGACATCCAGCAACCGGAGCGTGAAGACCTCGAGCCACTGCTGGAACAGCGATTCGGCTTTCACGAGCTGGCCGCCGAAGACTGCCTGTCACCGAATACGCTGCCGAAGTACGATCCGTTTCCCGATTACGACTTTTTCATTTTCCGCGCCGTCGATGTCAATCTGCATCAGCACGGGTCCCAAACTTACAAGCTGGCCGCCTTCCTCAGCGCCAACTTTCTATTCACCGTCCATCGCGAGCAGATGGCCCCCGTCGATGATGTCGGCAACCGATTGCCGATGGACGCGCGGATGATCGTGAAGGGGACCGACTTTCTCCTTTACTCGATCGTGGATCAGATGGTCGACGCACACTTCCCGCTTCTGGAACGCATCGAAGAACGCGTCGACGACCTGCAGGACACGATCTTCAAAGACGCGCATCCTTCGCACCTCGACGAGCTCTTACATCTCAAGCGCGACGTCAATGTGCTCCGGCGCCAATCGCTCCCGCAGCGCGAGCTGCTCAATCAGATCTCCCGCGGCGACGCGCAGTTCATCCAGAAGCAGCATCTGATCTACTTCCGCGATGTTTACGATCACATGTTCCGGATCAGCGAGACCATCGACGTCGAGCGCGACATGATGGCCGGTACGATGGAGGCCTATCTCTCCGTGATCGCGAACCGGACCAACGAGATCATGAAAATCCTCACCATCTTCTCCGCGATCATGCTTCCGCTGACGCTCATCGCAGGAATCTACGGGATGAATTTCGCGAACGAGCCCGAGCTGCACTGGCGCTACGGCTACTGGTACGCCCTCGGACTGATGACCATTACTGCCGTCTTCATGTTGATTTGGTTTCGCCGCAAAGGATGGATCGGACATCGCGACCGTCCTTCCCAAAAGCCCCGCCTTTGAACCCTCTTGACAGAATAAAGCGGCTTGAATATTGTTAGCACTCGCGAGACCTGAGTGCTAATTGCTCAAGTCCGGATTGGAAGAGGATACGCGGCGTCCTGCCGCGGCTAAGTTCAAGAAAAGAAAGACGAAAGGAGACATTTCCACATGCCAGCAGTAGCAACCGCATTGAAGCTTCGCCCGCTGTACGATCGCATCGTCGTCCGGCGTAAGGAGGCCAAGGAGACCATGCGCGGCGGCATCATCATTCCCGACACCGCCAAAGAGAAACCGCAGGAGGCCGAGGTCGTGGCCGTCGGCGAAGGGAAGTTCAACGATGAGGGCAAGCGCATGAAGCTCGATGTCAAAAAGGGCGACACCATTCTCATCGGCAAGTACTCGGGAACTGAAATCAAGATCGATGACGTGGAGTACACCATCATTCGTGAGGATGAAGTGCTCGCGATCGTCGAGTAAGAGGAGAGGCAACCATGGCAAAAAGAATCACCTACAGTGAAGAGGCTCGCCAGGCGATCCTCCGTGGCGTTAACAAACTCGCTGACGCCGTGAAAGTGACGCTGGGCCCGAAAGGCCGCAACGTCGTCATCGAAAAGAAATTCGGCTCGCCGACGATCACCAAGGACGGCGTGACGGTCGCCAAGGAGATCGAGCTGAAGGATGAGCTGGAGAACGCTGGAGCGCAGATGGTGCGCGAGGTGGCATCGAAGACCTCCGACACCGCCGGCGACGGCACGACCACCGCGACCGTTCTTGCTCAGGCGATTTATCGCGAGGGCATCAAGAACGTGACCGCCGGCGCAAACCCGATGGATGTGAAGAGGGGCATCGAGCTGGCAGTGAAGGCCGCGGTCGATTCGATCGACAAGATGTCCAAGCCGGTGGAGGGAAAAGACATCGCCCACATCGGCAGCATCTCGGCAAACAACGACGAAGAGATCGGCAACATCATCGCCCAGGCGATGGACAAGGTCGGCAAGGACGGCGTGATCACGGTCGAGGAAGCCAAAGGCCTGGAGACGAATCTGGAAGTCGTCGAGGGCATGCAGTTCGATCGCGGCTACCTCAGCCCGTATTTCGTGACCGATCCGGAGCGCATGGAAGTCGTTCTCGAGAACGTAAAGATCCTCATCTACGAGAAAAAGATCTCCTCGATGAAGGACCTCCTGCCGCTGCTCGAGCAGGTTGCGCGACAGGGCAAGCCGCTTCTGATCATCGCGGAAGATGTCGAGGGTGAAGCGCTGGCGACACTGGTCGTCAACAAGCTGCGCGGCACACTTTCCGTTGCGGCCGTGAAGGCGCCTGGATTCGGCGATCGCCGCAAAGCGATGCTCGAAGACATCGCGACTCTCTCCGGTGGCAAGCTGATCTCCGAAGACCTCGGCATCAAGCTCGAAAATGTGAAGTGGGACGATCTCGGCGATGCCAAGCGCATCACCATCGACAAGGACGACACAACGCTGGTCACCGACACCGACGACAAGGCCCGCCGAGAAGCTATCGCCGGCCGCGTGAAGCAGATCCGGCAGCAGATCGAGGACACGACCTCCGATTACGACCGCGAGAAGCTTCAGGAGCGGCTCGCGAAGCTGGTCGGCGGCGTTGCGTTGATCAAAGTCGGCGCGGCCACCGAGACCGAGATGAAGGAGAAGAAGGCCCGCGTCGAGGACGCCATGCACGCGACCAAGGCGGCCGTCGAGGAGGGAATCGTGGTTGGAGGTGGCGTCGCGCTCATCCGAGCCGTCGCGACGGTGGAAAAAGTGCTCAGCAATGCCGGCTACACCATCAAAGTGAAGACCGATGATGGTAAGGAGAAGGAAGTTCTGCTCAAGGCTGAAGGTGACGAACGCATCGGCGTCAACATCATCAAACGCGCCCTCGAAGAACCCTTCCGGCAGATCGTCTTCAACTCCGGCAAAGAAGCTTCCGTACTGCTCAATGACGTGAGAAACAAGGGCGGGAACTGGGGCTTCGATGCGCGCAGCGAGAAGATCGTCGACCTGCTGCAGGAAGGCATCATCGATCCGGCCAAGGTGACCAAGCAGGCGCTTCAGAACGCGGCGTCGATCGCCGGCCTGATGCTCACCACCGAGGCTCTCGTCTCCGAAATCAAGGAGGATGAGAAGACTCCGGCGGCTGGCGGCGGGCCGGGCGGCATGGGTGGGATGTACTGATTTGATGTGTGAGGGCCGGCTTCTGCCGGCCCTTTTTATTTCTCCATCTCCGCCAGGATGACCGTGTTGCCGGCCCCGTCGCGCAGGATCATCTCGGTCGCGCCGTAAAACGCCTTCCTGCGCTCTACGACCACCTCCGAGCCCGTCGGAACGCGTCTGGCGATCGCGTCCAGATCATCGACCTCGATGAAGAGACATGCGCGGTCCGAAAGTTTGACCGATGCGCGGCTCATCGGCGCGCACGCTGTCGAACGTCTGATACATCACCTCAGCGCCGCCACTCTGCAAAATCACAAATCCGAGCCGATCGCCGTGCGGCACTTCGGCGGTCCGCTGAAAACCGAGGGCATCCCATAACGGAAGTATGGATTCAATGGCATCAACAACGAGAACAGGCGTCAGTTTCTTGATCATGGGGCCAAGATAAGTGTCTGGCGCCGCTCGTGATAGGAAAAATGGAACACGCGTTGCTCACTGTGACGGAAGTACGGTTCGGGCCTGCGACGAGAGAGTGTGCGGGAGGAGAAGTGCGACTGCGGCCGCTGGAGATGTACATCCTCGATCGTTTCAGAGAGCTGTGCACAACGCGATTAACGCTCGCCGATATCGTCGGCGACTGCACACTGAATCGGTATCAGGCGCTTTGGAAAGCGCTGTGTGAGCTGGAGTTTCGACACGGTTTGCTTCGACACGGGGCGGACGGCGAGATTTTCGAGCTCACTCCGCCTGCGATAGGAAAAATGGGACTGGAGTTTCTCCCGCAAATTCGCGAAAGTCGGCGATGAGGTGCGACTGGTCGAAATATCCAAGCTCAGCGGCGAGGTCCGCCCATCCCTCCCGCCCACCCCGCGCGATCGCGATGGCGCGACGGAAGCGCATGACGCGCGCGAAGGTCTTGGGCGACACGCCGACGTGATGCGCGAATGCGCGCGCTCGGATCCGATTTGGCATCCGCCAGAAGCGACCGCAGCGCGGCTTCCACTTTTTCCATGCTGCGATGATCGATCGTCGGAAAGCGCTTTGTGACGTCCCGCAGCGGCGCGCGGGCGTCGGTCAAGAGAGTCAGCGGCGCGCCGAGCGCAATCGCGGCGCGGCCCGGACGAAATCGGATGCCGAACGCGCCGACGGATTCCCCGGCGTCGATGCGCAGCGGGCGCGTCATCGCGCCGACCACGAAGGCCCCTTTCGGATCGAACACCACGTCGGCGCAACCGTCGGGGAGAATGCACAGCGTTCCCGATGATGATGCGTCGCTCCACCAATACGCGTCGACGTATTCGGCGAGCTCCGGACTGGGCGCGATTTCGTGGATGGTCATGACTAGATCCAGTATCGGCGGACGATTGCCGCGAATGCAAACGCGTTACAGACCAGGGCTACGACGGCAAGCACTCGCGGATCGAAGCGCCATCGATTCCAACCGATTGCCAACAGCGCCAGCGGAACGATGGGGAGAAAATAGCGCCCCTGAACGCCTTCGATGGTGTCGCCGCAAACGATGCTCCAGACCATGTACTGCGACAGGACGATGCCTGCCGCGGTCACGATGAAAATGAGAATTGCGACCAGGCGACCGACAGGGTTTAGAACGCGCTGGCTCGTCATCGCCGCCGCAATGAGCGTCACGACCTCGAGGATCACGATGATCGTTGGAAGCGGCAGCTCATTGAGGCCAAAGCGTCCGACCGTACCTTCGAGGTAGTAACGACCGTGAATCGCGACGTCCGCGAGGAGCGCGCGCGCAAAACGCAGTGGATCGTGGATGACGCATTGGAGCTGCGCTGCAGGATCGATGGGCAGGCCTGTGCGCTGCTGGAACGATGCTGCGCGGGCGTACCCAAAGGAAACGATCGTGGCAACAGCCATCGATGCCACAACGGCGAATTTTGCCTGCAGGCGGCGTCCCGGAATCGCGAATACGAGCACTGCGAGAAGAAAGTACGCCGGCTTGCAGAGACCGAGCACGAACGCAAACACGATCAAGGCTGCTGTTCCGCCGCCCTCAACCATTATCGCGATGAACAGAATCGCGACCGCAAGGGTGAGGGCGTCCGCCGACCACGATGCGAGCTCGAAGGGGGCCATCGGCAACAGAGCCGTCGCGGCGATGATGTTTTGATACGACGGCGCCAGCCGCATTGCCAGCGCGATCAGCACGATCGCTACCGCGAGGTTCGCGATGCGTCCGGCGTAAAAGATGATCAGCGGGCGAATATTGAACATCCGCCCGACAACCACCGCGAAGGCTTGTGGCAGATAGGGCACCGGCGTGTACCACGCCGGAAAATCGACGACGGGCTGCTTGATCGGCTCGAGCGGAATTCGGATCGCGGTCTGAAACTGCCCACGCGTGAACTTGCCGCTGCTGTCGACCCACGACATCACCCACACCAATGTCTTCAATCCCTGCGGAATCGGGGCGGAATCGGCTTTGCCGCCGCCGGTCGGGACGAGATGGCCATTCGCGATCGCGGCCGACCGAAAAAAATGGAGATGCTCGTCCGGCACGCGCATGGGCGGCGTGACGAAGACGTAGGCCAGGCCGAGGACTGCCATGGTGGCGATGAGGAGGCGCATGCTGGCGCAGTTTACTCACTCGCCCAAAAACGAAACGCCGCCGGTTTCCCGGCGGCGCTCGCCTCTCTCTCTCCAACGCGTCAGTGCTGCATTCGGAGGACTTCCGACAACGAAGGTGCCGGCAGGGGCTTACCGAGAAAGAACCCTTGCATCTCGGTGCACCGCCGGTTGAGCAGGTAGGAGAGCTGCTCCTTCGTTTCGACTCCTTCGGCTACGACGCGCATGTCAAAACCCTTGGCCATGGTGATCATCGCCTGCACGATGGCGGCATCGTCGCTGCGGCGAATCATGTTCTGCACGAACATCGGGGCGATCTTGATGGTGTCCACTGGAAGTTGTTTCAGGTCGGCGAACGAGCAGCCGCCGCTGCCGAAATCGTCGATCGCCAGCAGCACGCCGATTTCCTTCAGCGCCTGCAGAATCTCGGTGGCGCGGCTGCAATCGGTCAGCGAAGCGTGGGCAATTTCGAGCTCCACGTTGCGCGGATCGAGCCCGCTCTCGCGAACGGTCTGATCGACGTGTTGGGCAAGTGTGTGCGCCCTGAAGTCGCGCGCGGAAAGATTGATCGCGATTCGCGTCTGCATGCCGGCGTCCTGCCATCCCTTGGCCTGCTGGCAGGCGGCTGTCATGACCCACTCCGCGATCCTTCCACCCAACCCGGCTTCCTCGGCCACGCCCAGAAACTCATTCGGACCGATGATGCCGAGGTCGGGATGCCGCCAGCGCAGGAAAGCTTCCACGCACGCGATGCGGCCGGTCTGCACGTCGACTTCGGGCTGGTAGAAAAGCTCGAATTCTCCGCGATCGAGCGCGCGGCGCACGCTGGAGACCAGAGCAAGACGCTCGAGTGTCCGCGCGTTCAACTTTTCGTCGTAGAACTGATAGAGATTCCGTCCGAACTCCTTGGCGCGGAACATGGCGGTGCTGGCGTGACGGACGAGCGTTTCGGCGTCGTTCGAGTCGTGCTGCGACATCGAGATGCCGATGCTGGCGGTGAGCTCGATGGCGCGACCGCCGACGTTGAACGGGCGCGTCATCGCGTCCAGGACGCGCTGCGCCACAATCGCCGACTCCGTTCCAAAGCCGCTATCGCCAACCATGAACATGAACTCATCGCCCGAGAAGCGCGCCAGGGAATCCTCCTCGCGCAGCGTTCCGGCCAGACGATCCGCGACGGCGCGAAGGAGCCGGTCGGCCATGCCGCGTCCCAGCGCGTTGTTGACGATGTCGAAGCGATCGAGATCGAGCAGGAAGACCGACACCGCGCGCTTGCGGCGCTTGGACTGTGCCAGCGCAACATTCAGGCGATCGACGAACAGTGTGCGGTTGGGAAGAAGTGTCAGCGCATCGTGGTAAGCCTGGAACTCGAATCGCTGCACGGCCACGCGTTGCTCCGTGACGTCGAACATGGCCCCCTCGATCCAGACCTTGGAAGCCTCGTCCACCGATACCAACTGCAGGTTCTGCAGCACCCATACGATGCTGTTGTCTTTCTTGCGGAGCGCGATCTCGACGTTGCTGAGCTTCTGCACATCGCGCAGCGCGCTGGCGATCGAGATGAGATCCGAGCTGTTGGTGTATTCGAATCCGCCGGCGTTGAGGAGCTCCTCGCGCGAGGCGTATCCGAGAATGCGAGCGCATTCTTCGTTGCAGTCAAGCAGATGGCCTTCCGGAGTTTGCCGGAATACAGCCACCATTTCGTTCGCGAGACTTCCTGAGTTACGCATATGAGCGCCTCACCATTGGGTACGCTCATACCCTAGGTCGATTTTTTGCCGTTTAAAATCTATCGATGGATGGAAGGCGCTATACCGAACGGTATACAGCGCCGCTAAATGATTCCCCGCTCAAGGGCATACATGGCGAGCTCGACCCGGCCGTGCACCCCCAATTTTTCGTAAATTGTGTGCAGGTGGGTCTTCACGGTGCCTTCGCCGATGGACAGCTTCAGGGCGATTTCTTTGTTCCGCAGCCCCGTCGCAACCATCTTGACGATCTCGGTCTCGCGCTTGGAGAGCACTTCCACGATCTTTTTGGCTTCTTCGCGCTGTGACAAGCGCTCGAGAGCGCGGCTGACCAGCATCGGCTCCAGGGCGCGCTCCCCGCGCTGAACCCTCCGCACCGTGTCGACGAGATTGACCGCCGCCGCTTCCTTGAGCACCAGGCCGGAGACGCCGGACTGCATCGCCTCGAGGACTTCGTCGTCATCGAGTGTCGCGGTCAGCAACACCACGCGCGTTTTCAATTTTTCGGTGTGCACGTTCTTCAGGACCCACAAGCCGTTGCCCTTGGGCATGTTGATGTCGAGGACAAGGATGTCCGGTTTCTTGTTGCGCACAGATTCGAGCGCATCTTCGCCATTTGTCGCTGTGCCGATGACTTCGAAGTCTTTCTCGCGCGAGAAGAGCTGCTCCAGGCCTTCCAGAATGATGCGATGATCGTCAGCCAGGACGATCCGGATCGTCACGACGTCCCCGCGAAGCCAAGCGGCACTGAGATTTCGACGCGTGCGCCGGCGCCACTCGACTCCACGGCCAGGTCGCCGTTGAGCGCTGCCACGCGCTCAGCCAGCATGGCCGGACCGACCCCGCTTTCGCGGATGGCGGCCAGCGTCATACGGCCGTGGAACGGAAAGCCGCTGCCGTCATCGACGATCTCGATCTTCATCGTATTTTCGCTGCTGGAGACCCGCACCACGATGTGTGAGGCCGCTCCATGCTTCGCGGAATTCGTAACGGCTTCCTGGATGATCCGAAATGTCTCCTGGCCGAGGGACTTTGCGACCAGAGGGTCGATTCTCTCGACTTCGAAGCTCACGCCGATTCCCCACTGGGTATGGAATCGCGAACGCAACTCGTCCATGCGCGATTGAAAATCGAACGGCACGACAATCCGGCGGCGCGGCCGCAATTGCTCGACATACGCCCGCAGCTCGCGTTGATCGCCCATGATCACGCCTTCGATGTCGGTGATCATCCTTCGAGCTTCGGCCGGCTGTTTGTCCATCAGGCTGTGAATGGTCTCGAGTTGCAGCACCACGCCGGTGAACGATTGCAGCAGCCCGTCATGCAGATCGCGCGCGACGCGGATCCGCTCTTCCTGCACTGCCTCGCGCGTGCTCGTCCGAAGCGCCACCGCGTAATCCATCGAACGTTCGATCAGCAACCCCACCAGCTCCGCCAGGATCAGGGAGTATTCGTCGACCTCTTTCGGCTCGGCGATGAAGATCCTTCCCTGCACCGATTCACCTCGAATGGGGGCGGAGATCACCTCGCGCAGTCCGGTGGCGTCGCGGAAGTTGCTGGAGATGGACTTTCCGGAATCGTGAAAGGCGACTTCCGCCATCGAGGGATCGACCAGCGGAAGGAAGGGCTCAGGCTGTGCCTCCCGCCACGTGAAGCCGTCTTCCGACAGCGTCACCACGATCAACCACGGCTCTTCCGGATCCTCCCACGCCATCACAACGCGCGGAGAGTTGAAGATGTCGCGGCAGGCCTCCAACGACTGCCGGATGGTCGATCGGTGATCGGCGGCGAGTCCGCGCGGCCATCGCCGGAGGCGCCGTTCGATCTCCTCTGCACCCATCGATCAATGGTATCGCGGCTCAGCGCAGGTTCGTGAACAGCGCTGCAAAGATCTCGATGCCGTCCCATAGGTTTTGGACGCGCAGGTTCTCGTTGGCGGCGTGCTGGTTGTTGTCATGATTGACGATCGGGACGCCCACCACGGGCGTCTTTCCGCGCTGGAAGAGGTACATCGGGACGCTGCCGCCCAGCGAGGGGAGCAAATACGGCGGCACACCCTGGGCCGCGGTGATCACATTGGCGACCCTGCGGCTGATCGGGAGATCCATCGATGTTCGTGCGGCGGGATAACCAGGACCCCAAACCAGCCTGACCACACTCGGATGGGCCATCCGGGTTGCGGCATCGGGAGTCTCGCGCACGATGAAAAAATTCTGGGCCGCGATGTGGCGTTCCACGCGCTCTCGAACCTTCTCCGGCGTTTGTGCCGGCACCAGCCGAAAGTCGATCGACGCTTTCGCCTCGGTACTGATGGTGTTCGTCGCCTGGTCTTCGACGTGACCGGCGACGAAACCGCGCAGGTTCAACGCCGGCATCAGAATCAGCTCATTGAGCGAACGCGCTCCGCCCTCCGTCCGGCCTAACGCCAGCTCGCGTTTGAGATCGTCGTCGATGTTCGGAATCGCTGTCAGAGTATCGCGCTCGATGTCCGTCAACGGCGTGACATCGTCGTAGTACCCTCCGATCAGAATTTTTCCTTCTGTGTCGCGCAGGCTGTCGATTAAGTGCGTCAGTGCGACGATCGGATTTGGAGCCCAATTGCCGTAATGACCACTGTGCAGCGGCCGCGACGGACCGTAGACCGTCATCTCGAGATCAGTGACGCCGCGCGCACCGAAATAAAGCTGCATGTGGCGGCTCTGGTGCACCGGACCGTCGCACAGCATCCACGCGTCCGCGGAGAGCTCGGTGGGATAGCGATCGAAGTAGGCGCCCAGGTGCGGAGAGCCCGCCTCTTCTTCACCTTCGAAGGCAAATTTCAGATTGACTGACGGCGCTGCTTTGACAGACCTGAGGGCATCGAGCGCGGTGAGCATCGCGACGATCGGCGCCTTGTCGTCGCTGGCCGATCGCGCGTAGAGCCGCGATTCGGGATCGATGTGCGACGACGGCTCGATGGTGGTTCCGGCGGGACTGCGCAACACAGGCTGCCACGGCGGGGTCGTCCACTGCTTCGGATCGACAGGTTGTCCGTCGTAGTGTGCATAGAACGCGATGGTCATTTTCGCGTTGCGCGCCGGAAGGGTCGCGTAGACCAGCGGTGGCGCCCCCTCCACCCGCAGCAGCCTGGCCTCGGCACCACGCCGCGTCAGCATCGTCACGAGCGCATTGGCGTTTTTCTCGATGTTTGTGGCGTCGGAAGCGAGATTCGGAATCGCCAGCAGTTCCATCAGCTCGCCCACGATCTCGCGCTCGTGCTTCATCCGGTAATCGCGCGCCGCGCGCGACATCTCGACAGGTGAGATCGCGGAGGCGGGCAGCGCCACCAGCCACAGAAGCGCAAGAAGTTTTTTCATGGTTTGTACTTGTGATATTTAGCACAAATGAAGAAAAGACTCGCCTTGCTACTTCTCGTCTGCCCTGCCCTTCTGGCGCAGGAACGAAGACCAGGGACACCCTCCATCGCCACTCCCGCCCCCGCCCCCCGCGACGCGGAGACGCAGGCGGAAAAACCGGATCGCGCCACGGCGCCCAAAGAGACGCCGCGCGATCAGATCTCGACAACGCAACATACCGTCACGATCAACGGCACGCCCATCAGCTACACCGCGCGCGCCGGCACGATGGTGCTGAAAGACGAAGAGGGGACGCCGCGCGCGAATTTTTTCTTCGTGTCGTACACGCGCGAGGGAGTCGATCCCGCGCGACGTCCGGTCACCTTCACCTTCAACGGTGGTCCCGGATCGTCGTCAGTTTGGCTGCATATGGGGGCCTTCGGTCCAAAGCGGGTCGTCTATCGCGACGACGAAGGCCACGCCGCCATACCGCCCTATCGCCTGGTCGACAATGACAACTCGCTGCTCGACGTCACCGATCTGGTGTTCATCGATCCGGTGACCACAGGATTCAGCCGGGCCATCCCGTTCAAAGACGCCGGCAAGTTCCACGGAGTGGAATCGGACATCGAATCGGTCGGCGAATTCATTCGCCTGTGGATGACGCGCTACGGTCGCTGGAGCTCGCCGAAATTCCTCGCCGGCGAAAGCTACGGTACGACCCGAGCGGCAGGTCTTTCGGGATGGCTGCAGCAGCAGGGCGTCTACCCCAACGGCATCGTCCTGATCTCTTCCATTCTCAATTTCGAGACCGCGTCGTTCGAGAGCGGCAATGACCTGGCGTACGAGTTGTTTCTGCCGACCTACACCGCCATCGCGTGGTATCACAAAAAACTCTCACCCGATCTTCAGAATGGCACGGTCGAAAATGCGGTCGCGGCCGCGGAAAGGTACGCCTTAGGTCCGTATGCCACGGCTCTGATGCAGAGCGATCGCATCACCGACGATCAACGCCGCGACGTCGCCGCGCATCTCGCCAACCTCACCGGCCTGCCACAGGACTTCATCGAACGCGCGAACCTGCGCATCCGCATCGATCGATTCGACAAGGAGCTTCTGCGCAGCCAGCGTCGCACCGTCGGGCGTCTGGATGGACGTTTCATCGGCATCGATCGCGACGCGGCCGGCGAGTCGCCGGAATTTGATCCGTCGTACGCCGCGATCTTCGGCGAGTACACCGCCGTATTCAATGACTACGTCCACCGCGAGCTGAAGTACGAGACCGACGCGGCTTACGAGATCCTGACCGGCAAGGTGCGCCCGTGGAGCTACGACCGCGTCCAGAATCGCTACGTCGACGTGGCGGAGACTCTCCGCGGCGCGATGAGCCAGAATCCGTATCTGAAAGTCTTTGTCGCGAACGGCTACTACGATCTGGCCACGCCTTTTGCGGCCACCAGGTACACCTTCGCGCGCATGCAGCTCGATCCTGAAGTGCGCAAGAACGTCTCGATGGACTATTTCCAGGGCGGGCACATGATGTACATCGACCGCAAAGCGCACGCTAAACTCAAAAGCGACATCGCAGAATTCATCCGTAGCGCCTCGAACACGCAGTAGGATGGGGCGTGCCCCGAATCCTCCTGACCAATGACGACGGCATCTACAGCGAAGGGCTCCGCAAGATCGCGGATGCCCTGCGCGACGTCGGCCAGGTCCTCATCGTCGCTCCCGATCGCGAGCAGAGTGCAGCCTCGCACGCCCTGACGCTGAATCGCCCCCTCCGGCTTCTGCAGCTGGAAGAAAATGAATGGATCGTCGACGGAACGCCCACCGACTGCGTGAATCTGGCGGTGCTGAAGCTGATGAAGGAACATCGGCCCGACATCGTCGTCTCCGGCATCAACTTCGGCCCCAACCTGGGCGACGACGTCACGTACTCTGGAACCATCTCGGCGGCCTTCGAAGGAGCGCTGCTCAACATTCCGTCCATCGCGCTGTCGGCGCTGGTGGGCGAACATTTCTCGTTCGCGCGCTGCGCTGAATTCGGTGCCCGACTCACGCGCTATCTCCTCGACCGTCCCCGCGATCCGCAGATCATCCTCAACGTCAACTTCCCGGTGTCGGAATTTCAGGGCGTGAAGGTCACGCGGCTCGGAAAGCGCGTCTACTCCGAAGGCGTGGTGGAGCGTCTCGATCCGCGCGGGCGGAAGTACTACTGGATCGGCGGCGATCCGCCCACCTGGCACCCCGGTGAAGGCACCGATTTCGAGGCCGTCCAGAACGGATTCGTCTCCATCACGCCGCTGCATCTCGACCTGACACACCACGATTCGATTGCGCGCCTCAAGCCGCTCGAGGAGCTTCTTGGCCAGGTCGTCAAACGACGCTGATCTCGCACACCAGCGCGCGTTGATGGTCGACCGCCACGTCGCGGCGCGGGGCGTCACTGATCCTAAGATTTTGCAGGCCATGCGCGAGGTGCCCCGGCATCTCTTCGTTTCGCCAGTCGTGGCAAGCAAGGCCTACGGCCCGGGTGCGCTGCCCATCGGCGCAAACCAGACCATCTCGCAACCCGCGATCGTCGGACACATGATCGAGCTGCTCGAGCTGCAAGGAAATGAAAAAGTGCTCGAGGTTGGCACGGGAACGGGATATCAGGCCGCCGTGCTCTCCAAAGTCGCGGGCAAGGTCTTCTCGATCGAGCGGATCCACGAACTGGGAGTGCGCGCCATGGATCTGATTCGCGATCTGAAGATCAACAACGTCAGCGTGAAAGTGTTCGACGGCAGTTATGGCTGGTCCGATCAGGCGCCTTTCGACCGCATCATCATTGCGGCCGCTGCGCCGGAAGTGCCGCAGCCGCTGGTGCAGCAACTGGCACGAACGGGAATCATGGTTCTTCCCATCGGATCGGGAAAGAATCAGCGCCTGGCGCGCGTGCGCCGCGTCGGCACGGGAGTGCAGATCGAGGACTGCGGCCAGGCGGAGTTCGTGCCGCTGGTGGGTCGCTTCGGCTGGAAGGAATAGATGCGCGTTCGCACGGTCATCATCGTGACGGCATTCGTCTCCTCGATCCTGGGCGCAGTGGTGGCGTATCTCGTCCTGACCGTGCCCAATGACCTGCAAGCCGGAGCGCTCATGCGGGCGGCGCGCAAGCAAATCGCGGACGGCGACAACGAGCAGGCCCGGCAGTCGCTGTCGCGGATCGTGCAGCAGTATCCCCGCACCGACGCCGCCGCGGCGGCAACCGTCGCTCTGGCATCGCTGGCCGACAATGAACGCAAGAAATTGGCGGCCGATCTGGCGGCCCAACGCAGCGAAGCAGCCGCGCTACAGAAGCAGGTCGCGGCGCTGAAGCAGCACATCGACGAAGTCGCGGCACGCCCTCTCCCGCAACCAGTGATCATCAAGCAGGTCGTGCCCGCAAAGAAAGCGCCCGCGAAAAAGACGACCTCCAAGCGGCGGCGCCATTAGCGGCATTGTAGAATCTGCGCCGCAATGCCAAGGGAGCAGCGGCACATCCACATCCATGGAAAGGTGCAGGGTGTGGGCTATCGTTTTTTCGCGACGCGCGTCGCGCGCCGGCTCGGCCTCAAGGGCTTCATCCAGAACAATCGCGACGGGTCGGTGGAGGCCACGGTCGAGGGTGAGAAGAGCGCCATCGACGAGTGGATTGAGGAGCTCAAGGAAGGCCCGCGTTACGCCGAGGTGACGAAAATCGATCAGGAATCGAAGGACTTCAGCGGAAAACTGGGCGACTTCGATGTGAAATTCTGATGGACCTCAAGACTTACATCCGCGATGTTCCCGATTTTCCCAAGAAGGGCATCGTGTTCAAAGACATCACTCCCCTGCTGCGCGCTCCGGAGGCGCTCGAGTTCACGGTCGATGCGCTGGCCCGACCGTTCCGTAACCAAAAGGTTACTAAAGTCGCCGCCATCGAATCGCGCGGCTTCATTTTCGGAAGCTGCGTGGCACGGATCCTCGGCGCCGGCTTCGTTCCGATTCGAAAACCGGGAAAACTTCCGTGGACGAAACGCCGCAACGAGTACGCGCTGGAATACGGCACGGACGCCCTCGAGATCCACGACGATGCTCTATCATCACAAGATCGAGTTGTAGTCATTGATGATGTTCTCGCGACAGGCGGAACGGCTGCCGCGGCATCGTGCCTCGTCCGCGACCTTGGCGCGGATCTCGTGGGCGTGGCCATGGTGATCGAATTGACGTTCCTGAATGGGCGAACGAAGTTGAATGGGATCCGTGTGCACTCGTTGATCACCTATTGATGGCGTACGACCTCATCGTCATCGGCTCCGGTCCGGCCGGAGAAAAAGGGGCGGCCCAGGCCGCCTATTTCGGCAAGAGCGTTGCGCTCATCGAGCGCGAACCCGTCCTGGGCGGCGCGTGCGTGAACACCGGAACCATTCCCTCCAAGACCCTGCGCGAATCGGCCCTGCATCTTTCCGGTTTTCGGCAGCGCGGTTTCACGGGAGCGATCGACGTCACCATGAAGAGCGTGACCATCGACGATTTCATGTACCGCAAACAGCTGGTACTGGAACGGGAGTGGGCGCGCATCGGCGAAAACCTGAGGCGGCACAACGTCGATCACTTCCAGGGCTCGGCGCGCTTCGAATCGCCGACGCGTGTGGTCGTGAAAAATTCTCTCGGCCAGGAAACTCTCGAGGGAAAATTCGTTCTGATCGCGACCGGTTCATCGCCCTACCGGCCATCGACGGTGCCGTTCGATGACGCCTACGTCTGCGACAGCGACACCATCCTGCAGATCGGCAAGATTCCGGCCAGCCTTGCCGTGGTCGGCGCGGGAGTGATCGGATGCGAGTACGCCTCGATCTTCGCGGCACTGGGCGTGGAAGTGCATCTGATCGATGCGCGTTCGACCCTGCTGCCGCACATGGACCGCGAGATCGTGCGGGTGTTGTTAGGCGAGATGCAGAACCGGCTGGGCGTGACGTTGCACCTCGCCTGCGAGGTCCAGACCATCGAGAGATGCCAGGACAAAGTCGCTCTCACGCTCCGCAACGGCACCTGCATCGTGGTCGATAACGTCCTCTACGCCGCCGGCCGGAACAGCAACGTCGCCGATCTGAATCTCGACGCCATCGGCGTGAAAACCGGCAACCGCGGACTGGTGATCGTGAATGAGAACTATCAGACCAGCGTGCCCAACATCTATGCCGCCGGCGACGTCATCGGCTTTCCTTCGCTCGCTTCCACATCGATGGAGCAGGCCCGCGTGGCCATGGTTCACGCCTTCGATTTGAAGTACAAGACCAAGGTGGCTTCGCTCCTGCCCTACGGCATCTACACCATCCCCGAGCTTTCGACGGTGGGCATGACGGAAGATGAGTGCAAGACAAAATCGCTTCCGTACGAAGTCGGTCGGGCCACCTACCGCAACAACGCCCGAGGACAGATCATCGGCGATACCAAGGGGATGATCAAACTCGTCTTCGACCCTGAGACCCTGAAGCTCCTGGGCGTCCACATCGTGGGCGAAAATGCCTCGGAGCTTCTGCACATCGGCATGATGGTCATGCAGCTCGGCGGCACGATCAGCGCCTTCATCGACAGCGTGTTCAACTTTCCGACCCTCAGCGACGCTTACAAGTACGCGGCGTATGATGGCCTCGGCAATGTCGCCCGCAGGCGCGCTGCCATGGCCGCACAGGAGACCGTATGAAACTGATGGCGGAGATCATCCAAGGTCAGACTCTCTTCCACGCCAAGACCTCGGACAGCGTGCGCGATGCTGCGAAGATGATGAGCGAGAAAAACGTCGGGGCGGTGGCGGTGCTCGATTCGGGGCGGCTGGTCGGGATTTTTTCCGAGCGCGATTTGATGAAGCGCGTCGTCGCCGCCGGTTTGAATCCGGAGAAAACGACCGTAGCGAACGTGATGACGAAAGATCTCGTCGTCGGCAAGCCGACTGACGACATCAACGCCGCGTTGCAGAAGATGCACTCGGTGGGATGCCGTCATCTGCCGGTGGTCGATTCCGGCAATCTGGTGGGAATGGTCTCGCTCCGCGATCTGCTGGAAATCGACGACGATACGCAGCGCAAACGCGTCAGCTTCCTGAACGAATTAGTCACCTACAGCCCGGATTACGAGACGTAGCGAATCGCCCGTGACGTGAACGTTCGGCTGCAGTTCGAAGGCATCCTTGGTTTGTGCGCCCCCGATCAGCAGACAGAGACGCGCCAGCTCCTTGAAGGAGGCCGGCGGGCCCTCGATGGCGATGGCGTTCTCTTCGACGCGAATCGTCAGCGGCGCGCGCGCCAGCCCTTCCAGCGCCATGATGGCCAGGTCGTAGTTCATGCCTCGTCCTCGCCGCGATAGATCACTGAATTGTTCTCCGTTTCCTGCAGCGCGATTTCATAGAGCGATCCGTGCTGCATGGCCGGCGCGAGCTGCCGCCAGAACGCGCGGGCAAGGTTCTCGGCGGTCGGAATGACGCCGTGCAGAAATGGGACGTCCTCGTTGAGGTTCTTGTGATCGACGCGATCGACCACGTGCTCGCGAACGATGTCCTTCAGTTTCTTGAGATCGATCACCATTCCGGTCTCGGGATCGACTTTCCCACGGACGCTGACCTGCATCGAGTAATTGTGGCCATGTCCGCCGGGGTTATCGCACTTGTCGTAGGTGCGGCGATTCCACTCCGCATTGAATTTCGGATTGTGAAGGCGGTGGGCTGCCGAAAATGTGAGCCTGGCAGTGATGATCATGATCAGAGCGTGACGCCGGCCAGCGCGCTGCGCACCTCGTTCTGCTGTGCCACCAGCCTTTCGCGAAGCCCCTGAAAATCCGCTTCGCTTTGCAGATATGCAAAAAGCGGGTTGGAGAGAATGTAGCTGGCGGTGGGCTCCTTGCGATCGACCGCTTTCTTCAGCGCGTCGAGAACACGCGGGCTGTCGCCGCTGATGACGGCAACTTCGGCCACGGTGGTCCAATAGTCATCGCCCGGCTTGGACGCCGGCAACGCCGCGTTCAGCTCGGCATCGGCATCGGCTTTCGCTCCCGCCGATGCGGCGATATATGCCTTCAATATATGTAGGCCATAATTAGGATCTGTATCTTGTAGCTTTTTCAGCTCGAGGTCGGCCATCTCATTGGAGTGCCGGAGCACGGCGCACTTTCCGATCTTCAACGCCAAGGACGGATTGTTCTGAACTTTTTCCTCGACCGTGTAGTAGGCCTGCGCGGCACTATCGATCTTGCCGGTCGCGAGAAGGAGGTCCGGTTGATGAATGATGGCGGCCGATGGTTGAGCCGATAATCGCTGCAGCGCTGCCTCGAATTTTGCGGAGTCGTTGGCCGAGAATGCATAGCGGCCGATGACATTCAGCGCTTCGATGTCGGCCGGATTCTCTTTGAGAATCACGGCGTAGGTGCTGAGCGCAGTCGCGAGGTCGCCGATTTTCAACCCGAAGTGCGCCACCGTCCGCGCAGCCTCGAGGTTCTTTGGGTCGGACGCAAAGACCTGCTTGGCGGCGCCGGCCGCCTCCGGCTCTTTTCCCTGGGCGCCGTAGAAGTGCATCGCGAACAGCGCCGTGGGCGGGAAATTCGGATCTTCCTTGATGGTCGCGCGAAGCGCCGCCTCGGTCTTCTTCGGGTCGTTGGCGGCGTTGGCGGTGACCGCGTCCGCGAAGGCGTTGTAAGCGGCCGCCGATGCGGCGGCAGGATGCTGCGGCAGTTTGAGGTCGTTCGAAACGTACTGGACGACGGCCTGGATTCCACTGGCGTTGTCGAGCATCGGCGTGGACGTCATGCCGGTCACGATCTCGGGACCGGTCGCACCACCGCGCACTGTAGCGGAATAGGCCGCTGCGTCAGGCGCGGCAGCATCGGCGATCCGAAGCTCGGGATACGCACGGAGGACCTCGATCGATGCCAGGCGGACGACATTACCCCGATCGGCCAGGGTCGCGTCGGTACCGTCAACCGCGAACGGCTGCAGAAAGATTTTTCTCGGAGTCTCGGCAGTCGCGGGCTGCGGCGCCGTCGATGTCGGCTTCAAAACCGAAGCGGCATATGTCGGAGTGGAGCTCGCTTTCGGCTTCGACATCAGAAGCACGGCCGCTCCGACGCCACCGCCGAGGATCACGACCGCGGCACCGGCGAGCATCATCATCTGCCGCTTCTTCTTGGCCCCAGCCGCTGCAACCGCGGCAGCCTCCGCTTCTTCTTCCTGGGCCTCCAGCTCCTCGACCTCTTCATCGACCACTGCCGGCTGGGCCGGCTGCGGCTCGGGCGCGACGATGGTATAGAGCTTCACGCCTGCCTTGGCGCCGCTATCGCGCAGCCGCACGCTTCCGCGTCCTCGCTTGGCGAAGTCCTCAGAGACGAACAGCTTCATCGGCGGAAGCGCTTGCAGGACTTCGATCGCCTTTGTCACGGCTGGACCGCCGACCGATCCATCCTTGACTTCGATGTCGCCGGCATGCAGGAGGAGTCGAACCGGAATCGGCTTCTCTCCCTGCTGCTCAGGCGAAAAGTCGAATTCACCTTTGCGTCCGGCCTCCAACGCACTGTCGACGCTTTTCAACTCCGCGATCATGCGTGGCCCGAAGGCATCGAGCACTTCGCCGTCGAACAGATAAACGGCCTCACCGAGGATCTGCTGCATGCGGGCAGCGGCTTTGGCATGGTCGCCGGCGGACGGATCTTTCGCGACGTCTGCCATGAAGAGGATGGCGCTGCGTGTCTTGGCGTCCTGCTGCCCAGCCGCTGCCGGCGTTGCTCCCTTTGCGATGTCGGAAGAGAACTTTGCAGCTTCCGGATCAGCCTTGGCGATGTCGTCCAGCAGTAATTTGTCGTCTTTGTATCGGCGGAAGGGATCCTTGAACAGGCAGCGTCCGATGACGCCGAGAACTGCGTTGTCGATGTTTGGATTCGCGCCCTTCGGATTCGGCGGCTGCGACTCCACGATTTTTCTTCCCACCTCCGCGCCGTTCGCGCCTTGATAGGCCGGACGTCCCGTCGCCGCTTCGTACAGCACCAGGCCGAGCGAAAAAATATCGGTTTGCGGTGAGGCAGGCTCATTGGAAATCTGTTCGGGCGCCATATACGCAACGGCTTTCGGATCCGTCCCCCGCTGCTGGAATGCCGACGGCTGACCTGCACGCGCGAGCAAATTGCTCAGATTCAATCCTGCGACTTTCACCTGGCCCACTTCCGTAACCAGAATCGAATCGCCCGCGATGTTGCCGTGGATCAGATTTCTCGCGTGCACCAACTTCAAGGCATCTGCGGCCTGATACGCGACGCGGAAGAAGTTTTTTCGATCGAGCGGACGGTTTCTCACCACCGCTGAGATCGCGTAGCCCTCCACCCAATCCATGATCATCACCAGCGCCTCGCCGGCCGCTGCAATCTCGAGGATGTTGACCAGCGAGGTGTGATACAGCGCGGCAGCGACGCGGACGTCCCGCACCAGCGCATCGCGACGGCCCGGATCCTTCGGAAGCTGCCGCGAGAGGACCTTGATGGCGACTTTCTTCCCGCTGCGCGCGTCCTCGGCCCTCCAGACGGCGGGGCTCACACGCTCGCCCAGCCGGTAATTGAGCAGGGTACTGCCCGGCGCGAATGGGTCTGCCGAGGACATGAGACGATTATATTTGAGTCATTGGTCGAGCGGCGCGAGATGCACGAGCTCGGCGCCACTTTCCACGGTCTGTCCCGCCTCGACGAACACCTGATCCACGACGCCATCCGCGGGCGCCTGAATCTCATTTTCCATCTTCATCGCTTCCAGAACCAGCAGCGACGCTCCCTTGCGCACCGATTCGCCCTTCTTGATGGCCACCCGCACGATGCGGCCGGGCATCAAGGCCCGAATGACGCCACCGCCGCCCAGCTCGTCCTCGCGGCCCTTGCGCCTAAGCGAGAGCGGATCGGTGATGTCGACGTGAATGATCGAGTCGGCCAGGCTGATCTGATGCATGGTGCCGTCGCGATCATGGACCAGTGTCAATTGCGTCCCGTCCTCGAGTCGCAGCGAACGCAGATACGGCCCTGCGTTCACGACATCAGCGACCAGCCAGCGATCGCCAAGGCGCACCCGATACGCGCTTCCATGACCTTCGACTTCGATGGGAATCTCTTCGCCGCCATGCCGGGCGATGAATCTCACGAACGATCCTTCAGCGCCTCGAGGCGGCCGGCCTGCTTCCACGCCGAGTTGTCCTGCTGCGGCACCCGAATCTGCTGCGATTCTTCGAAAGCCAGGATGGCCGCGGCCGCGATGGCGGCGTCGACGTGACCATTGCCGCCGCGCTCGCGGGTCAGTTCCGCGAGATTTCTGTCGATAAAGCCGGTATCGAAATTTGCTCTCAAGAAATCTGCATGATCCATGAGGGCTGTAAAGAACGGAATGGTCGTCTCGATCCCTTCCACCCGATACTCGATCAGCGCACGTTTCATGCGCGCGATGGTCTCCGTGCGCGTAGCGGCGTGACAGATCAGCTTCGAGAGCATCGAATCGTAGAAAACCGGCACGTTGTAGCCGGCGTAAACGCCGTTGTCGTTGCGAACGCCCGGTCCTTGCGGAAGATTGATGTATCGGATGAGGCCCGGCGACGGTGCGAAGTGGCGCACCGGATCTTCGGCGTAGATGCGGCACTCGATGGCATGGCCGCTGGGCGTCATCCGATCGCGTGCCAGCGTGATCTTTTCGCCGCGCGCGATTCTGAGCTGTTCCTTCACCAGATCAACGCCCCAAACCATTTCCGTCACCGGATGCTCAACCTGCAAACGGGTGTTCATCTCCAGGAAGTAGAACTGCCGATCGGGTCCCATCAGCATCTCGATCGTTCCGGCGGAGTAGTAATTGACGGCTTTCGCCGCTCGGACGGCTGCTTCGCCGAGTGTTCGACGCAGCTCTTCGTCGACGACGGTCGAGGGACACTCCTCCACCACCTTCTGATGGCGGCGCTGCAGCGTGCACTCGCGCTCGCCGACATCGATGATGGTCCCGTGCTGATCGCCCAGCACCTGCACTTCGATGTGCCGCGGCGAGGCAACGAACTTTTCGGCGTAGACAGCGCCGTCTCCGAAAAATGATTGCGCTTCGCTGGTCACGCGCTCAAACGCGTTTCGAAGATCCTCCTGGCGTTCGACGAAGCGAAGACCCTTCCCGCCCCCGCCTGCGCTGGCCTTGACCATGATCGGAAATCCGGCCTGGCGCGCGAAAGCCGCGATTTCGTCGAATGAACCCACCGGTTCGGTCAGACCGGGAACGACGGGCACGCCGGCGGCCTTCATGCTTTGGCGCGATTTGATTTTCGATCCCATGGCCTCGATCGACTCCGGCGATGGTCCGATGAAGGTGATGCCGGCGTCGCGACACGCTCGCGCGAAGGCCGCGTTCTCGGCCAGAAAACCATAGCCGGGGTGGATGGCATCGGCACCGGTCTTCTTGGCGGCGTCGAGAATGCGATCGATGCGCAGATAGCTCTCCCGCGAGGGCGGAGGCCCCACCGGCATGGCCTGATCGGCGTAGAGGACGTGGAGCGCCGCGCGGTCGGCGTCGGAGTAAACCGCGACGGTCGAATACCCCAGCTCGCGGCAGGCGCGGATGACGCGAACCGCAATCTCGCCGCGATTGGCGATCAAAACCTTCACGGCCCGCCATTGTATGATGCGCCGCATGGCGACCGAGTCCGTGAAGGACCAGCGGCAACAGATCCTCTCCGGCGTGGTCGAGACGCTGTTGCGCGATCTGAAGGAAGGCAATGGCGATCGCGATCGGCGGCGTCAGGTCGAGGAGTGGATGCGGTCGCTGGCCGAGAAATATCCCGAATTCAAGATCGAGGTCGGCCTGCGCGACTACTACCTCGCCGAAGCCGATCGGCTGCGCGGCGAATTCGATAAAGCCACCGACCTCACCGAGCGCCTCTCCCTCGGCCGCAACATCGAAGCGTTTCTCGATCGAGCCGCCGATTACGAGCGTCGTATCGGGGAGCGATAACCGCCCTCCCGCCCGGTTAGGACGTTGGGATGGTGGGGATGTCCCGGTCCCACACGGAGACGCATTCATGGCGCCAAGTCAGGTGGTGTCGAACACCAGGTAGGAATCGTCGGCCGCGCGAAAGAGGACGTCGTGGGTGTACTCGTCCTGGACATCGTCCTAACATCCCAACCGCCTAACGTCCCAACCGGGTTGGGTGGGGGTGGTGCCCAAGGCCGGACTCGAACCGGCACGGCTTTCGCCACACGCCCCTCAAACGTGCGCGTCTACCAATTCCGCCACTTGGGCAATGAACTATCGCTTCGGTGCCGGCGCGGCCGGAGCCGGCCGGTTGCCCATCACCGACGATCGCGGGCGGGCCTGCAGGACCGCCAGGGCCATCGACGTGATAACAAACAGGATGAAAAATGTAGTCGTCAATTTGTGCAAAAGCGTCGTCGCGCCGCGCGCGCCGAACGCCGTCTGCGAGCCGCCTCCGCCGAACGCGCCGGCCAGATCGGCCCCCTTCCCCTGCTGGACCAAAACGACCAGGATCAAAAAGACGCTGATGATGACGTGCAAGATCACGAGAACGACGGTCATGGAGACTCCGACAACGAACGGTGGCCGCGAATTCTTCCCCGAAATCGCCGCGGCCGTCAAGCGCGAGGCAGTTGCGCTACCCCCGCGCAAATCATTGAAAACTTGAGGCAATCGAGGCTCGCTCCGCCGACCAGGTATCCGTCGATCCTGCCGTTGGTGCCGAGGTCCTCGAGGTTTTCGGTGGTTACGCTGCCGCCGTAGAGAATCGGCGCGGTCCGGTGCCGGGCGGGCCAGAAGCGCGACAGCGCCTCGCGAATGTCGTCCACCATCTCGGCCACCATTGCCCCGGTCGCGTTTCGCCCTGTTCCGATCGCCCAGATCGGCTCGTACGCGATCAGCACCTGTGCAGCTCGCTCCAGCCCCGGAACAGCCGTCAACTTGATCTGATTGGCAACGAAAATCGCTGCCTGTCCCGAATCGCGGACCTTCTGATTCTCGCCAACGCACAGAATCGGCGTGAGTCCCGCCTCGACTGCGACCGTCAACTTCCGGGCGATCCATGCGTCGTCTTCGCCGAAAAGCGTTCGCCGCTCGGAATGACCGATGATGACGAAGGCAGCGCCGCAGTCGCGCAACATGTCCGCCGATACCTCGCCCGTGAACGCGCCGGCGCGCTGATCGGCGCAGTTCTGTCCGGCCAGCGCGATCTTGCCGGCCATCTCTTTCAGATAAGGAAAGGGCGGAGCGACGACGACGTGCGTACCAACAGGCGGACGCAGATTTTGCAGATAGGCCGCAATGCCGTCGGGCGGCAGGTTCATCTTCCAGTTCGCGACGGCGTACCGGCCGGGCATGTCCGCGTCAGTGTACCTATAATCGATACGATGCCATTGCCGGAATCTGAAGCAATTCCGTACGAGGCGCACGACTTACGCGGCGAGCGCCTGCTGGTGCTGGCGCCGCATCCCGACGACGAAGTCATCGGCTGCGGAGGCCTGGTCGCACTGCACCTTCGCGATGGGCGGCAGGTGCGGGCGGTGATTGTCACCGACGGGGCGGAGGCGGGGAATGCTGAGGTTCGGGAAGACGAATCGCAGAGGGCGCTCTCGGTCCTCGGCACCGTCCCGGTCGATTTTCTTCGCTTCCGCGATCGCCATCTCGATGAAGACGCCGAGGCGCTGAAAGGCCGCCTTCGTGAAATCCTGGCCGATTTCAAACCCGATCTCATCGCCGTTCCCAGTCCGGTCGAGATCCATCCCGATCACGCGGCGCTCTCTCGCGCGTTGTGCGAGCTGATTCAGAGCGACCCGTCGCTGTTCGCAGCATTGGCTGTCGCGCGGGTCGCGTTCTACGAAGTTGGCTATCCGATCCGGCCTAACACGCTGGTCGACATTACGACCGTGGCGGCGAAAAAGTACGCTGCCATCGCGTGTCACACCTCGCAGCTCGCGTTTCGCGACTACGTGAGCTATGCCCGCGGCCTCAACGCCTATCGCGCCATGACGCTCGCACCGACGACGCACTATGCCGAGGGCTATTGGGTGGGATCGCTGCCCGCGCTGCGAACGATTCCTTTCTCGGCCATCCGGGAAATGGTCGGCGCCGCGCCCCGGATCGAAGTCGACGCCGAGCCGCTGCCGGTCAGCGTCGTCGTCCGCACGAAGAATCGCCCGGCGCTCCTCCATCAGGCCATCGATTCCATTCTGGCCACGCGTTATCCGGCTGACATTGTCGTCGTCAACGACGGTGGTCAGCAGCCGCAGGTCAGCGAGGTGCGTGTTGTCAACCTCGCCCAATCCGCCGGACGATCGGAGGCCATGAATCGCGGCGTGCGCGCCGCCAAGTCAGCCTTCATCGCGTTTCTGGACGACGACGATCTTTTCTATCCCGAACATCTTTCGACGCTGGCCGCTGCCTCGCGCGGCTCGCAACATGCGGCCTGGTACAGCGACGCGGTGTCGGCGTTCGTGCGGGTCGGCGCGTCGGGCGATTATGAAACGCCGTCGCGCATGCGCATCTTCGGTCAGGATTTCGATCGCGAGCATCTGCTGGTCGACAACTACATTCCGCTCACGACGGTTCTCGTCCCGCGCGAAACCTATCTCGACCTGGGCGGCTTCGATCCGGCCTTCGACCTGTTCGAGGATTGGGATTTTCTCATCAGGCTCTCGCGAGGCGGAACGCTCGTGCATGTGCCGCGAATCACATGCGAGATCCGTCACGTTGAGGGGGCGGGATCGATCACACTCGAATCGCCGGAGGGCTCGCCGCGATTCCGCGAGGCCAAACTGCAGATCTGGAAAAAGCATGCGGCCCTCATCGATCAATCTGTGTTTGCGAACGTTTTGGAAAAACAGAAGAAGCGCCTGACGGGGCTGCTGAACGACGCGGTCGAAGCGCGCGGATTGCAGAATCATCTCGAAGTCGACGCCGCCCGCCTGAAGCGCGAGAAAGCGACCCTGAATGCCGAAATCCACTCCCTACACAATCGGGTCAACGAAGCGCTGATGCAGATCAGTCATCTCGAAGGCGCGAATCTCGCGATCCGCACCGCCTTCGAGGCGGCCGATGCCGATCGGCACGAACGCGCCGTGCGAATGAAAGACCTCCAGGCGGCCATTGCCGAATCGCAGCAGACCAATGTCGCGCTGTTCACGGAAGTAGGCCGATTGCAGGACCTGCTCGATCAGATCTTCAAGTCGCGCACATGGAAGCTGCACGAGATCGTCGAGAGGATGAAGGGACGCGCGTGACTCGCATCCTCCTGGTCTGCCCGGAGCCCCTCGGCCACGGTCATCCCGCGGGCGTAGGAATCCGATTTCTGGAGATGCAAAAGGCGCTTGCAGCGGACGGCCATGGCGTCACGCTGCTTTCTCCGCCCATGACGCCGGCAACGTTGCAGCAACAAAGCAATGACGCCGACGTGGCGATCGTGCAGGGGCACATCGCCAACGATTTTTTCGCCCATGCGCGGCCGATTCCGACGGTCGTTGATCTCTACGATCCGTTCATCATCGAAAATCTTCACTACTTCGCCAGCCGCGGCGCCGAGGTTTTCCAGCACGATCACGCCACCGTCGTCCTTTCGCTCCTGCGCGGAGACTTTTTCCTGTGCGCATCGAAATCGCAGCGGCTGTTCTGGCTCGGGATGATGCTGGCGGCCGGACGATTGAACCCGATCGCATTCGATATCGACGCCAGCCTGGAGTCGCTGATCGCGGTCGCGCCTTTCGGCGTCCCGCCACCGCGAGCGCGCGACCGGGCAGTGGAGCCGCGCGTGCTATTCGGCGGAATCTACGATTGGTACGATCCGATCCTGGCCATTGACGCGGTCGCGCTCGCACGCCAATCGCTTTCGAACATTTCGCTGACATTCAACAAACATCCGAACCCTTCCATCACGCCGCAGGGAAAACTTGCCGAGGCCATGGAATACGCCGGGAAAAAGCGGTACGAGTCGTTCGTAAAATTCGAGCCATGGTTCGAATATGACCGGCGGGGCGAGTTCTTCGATCGATTCGCGGTCGCGCTGCTGACGTTTCCTCACTCGCTGGAAACGGAATTGTCGATGCGCACGCGCGTCTACGACTTTTTGTGGGGCGGATTGCCGATCGTCAGCAGCCCGGCGCCAGGAACGGATGAAATTCTGGTCCGATACGGCTGCGGCATGACAGTCGACTCCTCCTCGCCGCGCGATGTTGCCGATGCCCTTCTGCAGGCTTTTTCGAAACGGGCCGCTCTCTGTGAAGGAGCGCAGCGCTTCGTGGTCGACCATCAGTGGCCCGAAGCGCTCCGACCGCTGCGCGATTTCTGCCGGCAGCCAAGAATCGACGCCAACAAAGACGCCTTCGCGATCCGGATGCAGTTGCCGGAGCGGCCGGCCTCGATTCTGGAGCGGCTGAAGCGCCGCATCGGAGGCGCGTCCTGATCGCCGTCGACGTCATCATCGTCAACTGGAACGGCCGCAAAGACACGCTGGCCTGCCTGGAGGCGGTCTCCGCACAGCTGGGGGAAGTCGATGGCGCGGCCATCACGGTCGTCGACAACGGTTCGACCGACGGCAGCATCGGCGCGATCGTCCGCAAATTCCCGCAGGTGCGACTTCTTCCGCTGGGAAAGAATCACGGGTTCACCGGCGGCATCGCAGCAGGCATGGCGCGATCGCAGGCGCGCAACGTCGCATTTCTGAACAATGACGCTGTCCCCGAGCGCGGTTGGCTGGCAGCGCTGGTCAGCGCCATCGATCAGGCTCCCCACGACGTCATCTCCGTCGGAGGAAAGATCGTCGACATGAGCGGGCAGTTGATCGACTTCGTCGGCGGCGTCATGACCTTCGACGGCCACGCCTTTCAGAACGGATTCCGCTATCCGATCGGATCGCGCGGCGAGCCGCTCAGCGGCGATGAGCTTTTCTTCGCGTGCGGCGGCAACATGATCTCCCGCCGCGAGTCGTTCCTGACGCTGAACGGCTTCGACAACGATTATTTCGCGTACCTCGAGGACGTCGATTTCGGATGGCGCTCCTGGCTGGCAGGCAATCGCGTCCTCTACGAGCCTGGCGCGACCGTACGTCATGCTTCCGGCGCCACCAGCGCACGACTGGGCGAGTTCGAGCGCGGCGTTCTCTTTGAGCGCAATGCATTGCAGACGGTGCTGAAGAATTACGAAGACGACCTGCTGCGCGACGTGGCCGGATCGGTCTTCTACGCCTACCTGCATCGTCTGCATCACTACGTCACGGTGCGCAATCCGGGCGCAGCCGAGCTCAGGCGCGAGCCGCTTTCGCTAGCCGCGCCGCTGAAGAATGGATTCTGGTCGCACGTTCGCAAACGCCTCAATCCCGACCGCCCGCTCGCGACGATCGAAGATCCGTTGACGGCCATGCAGTTCCGCGCCTTCGAATGGGTGGTCAGCCATGCCGACCAGATCGCGCAAAAGCGCAACGTGGTCCAGCGTCTCCGCCGTCGCTCCGATCGAGAAATCTTCGACCGATTCCCGCTCCATCTCGTGCCGACTTATCCCGGGGACGAATCTCTGATGAACAGCGCTCTCTTTCGACTTCTGCGGCCGCCTTTGCCATCGGTCGAGAAGAATCTGGGCGATATCATGCGGACGTGAGCCGGTTTCACGTCCGCGGCGTCTTCTGGCGACACTTGCTCGTGTTCGCGATCCGCAATGCTCCGGTGTGGATCGAGCCGCTGGTGGTGGCGTGCTGGTCGCTCGTTTTTCTGCTGTGGGGGCCCGGGAGGCGCGGCGTGATGCACAATCTGAAGGCCATCAAGCCCGGCTCGTGGGCGCTCGCCAATTTTTTCCGTTGCTATCGCGTCTTCTGGAATTACGCCTGGTCGCTGGAAGAGACGACCCGGTTCCGGGAGCTGCACACCGTTCCGGATTGGGAATTTACCGGCTGGCAGCATTTCGAGACCATGGAAAAGAGCGGCGGCGCCATTCTTCTCACCGCTCACATGGGAAGTTACGACATCGGCGCGCACCTCTTCGCCGAAAATTCGACTCGGCGCATCGTCATGGTGCGCGCTCCGGAGGTCGATCCGCTCACCCGCGAATTCGAGGAGGCGCGCATCTCGGAAAGAATTCGGATCGCTTTCAACGTCAACGCCTCCGATCTTGCTCTCGACCTTCTGCATGCCATCCGCGACGGCGGCATCGTGGCCATTCAGGGTGACCGCGTGACTCCCGGCCTCAGCGACATCCCAGCCACGCTCTTCGGAAGGCCAACCCGAATACCGGCGGGCCCATTTGCGCTGGCAATGGCAGCGCGCGCTCCGATCCATCCGATGTTCATCGTGCGACGAGGCCGCAGACTCTATCGTCTGGTCGCCTGCCAGCCGATCTGCGTGGCATCGAGCCGCAATCGCGATGCAGCGCTCTCCGAGGCGGTCGCCCAATGGACGCGCGAGCTCGAACGCGTCATTCAGGCCGCGTGGTATCAGTGGTTCATGTTCGAGGAAATGGCAGCGTGAACGCAGTCCGCGACTGTCCCGATGCGCAATGGTTTCCCTCGCGTTACCACTTCGCACTGCTGCGGCTGATGGCCCTGGTGCGCGGTCACTTTCCGACACGTCCGCGCACCGATGTCGATCACATCCTCCTGGCCATCGACAGCGATCAAACGGCGCTGGAGCAGTATCTGGTTTCGATCTGGCTGCTGGTGACCGCGGCCTGCTACGTCGGCGCGCTGCTGCCCCTGCGATGGTCTGTCGCGGCGCTGCCGTTGGCCGCGCTGGCCATTCAATTGACGATCACTGTCCTAGGAGTCATCGGTTCAGGAAATCACTTGCGGCGCAACGCCATCGTTCTCTTCGGCATGATGACTATCGCGTCGGCGTATTTCGTCACTGGCGCCTCGCCGGCGCGCTACATGGCCGGGCTTTTCCTGGGCGTTCTGGCCCTCAATTTTCTTTCGTGGTTGACGCTGTTGGCGCTTCGTGAGGCCGTCCGCCGCCGGGAGCAACGATGCGCAACCTGATCGTCGGACTGGCGTGGCTTTCGCCGTTCGTGCCCATCGTTCTATGGCCGCACACCAGAATCTACGGCTTCGTGATCATGGCCGCGCTCCACGCGCTGTGGCTCTATCCGACTCTGGCCGCGAATGTTCAGTGGTTTGGTCCGGTGGTCACGCACTTCGCGACCGATGCGCGTGAAATCTGGCTGACCATCGACGACGGACCGACCGACGACACGCCGCAGCTTCTCGAGCTCCTGGCAACGCGCTCGACCCGCGCGACATTTTTTCTGAAAGGTGTTCTGGCGCAGCGGCGACCCGACCTGGTGCAGGCAATCGTCGCCGCCGGTCACTCGATCGGCAATCATTCCTACTCCCATCCATCGGGAGCCTTCTGGTGTTTGCCACCCTCGTGGATCGAAGAAGAGATTGATCGATGCAACGCCGTCATCGGCGATGTCCGTCACTTTCGCGCACCGGTCGGGATGAAAAATCCAGCGGTCCACCCGGCGCTGACCGCACGCGGGATGCGCCTGATCGGATGGAGCGTCCGCGGGTTCGACACCGTGACGGAGGATCCGGAGCGCGTCGCTGCCCGCATCGCTCCCCAGATTCATCCAGGGGCGATCGTCGTCATGCACCAGGGTTTGCCGCACGCGGCGCGCTGTATCGAGCGCGTGATCGACGACGTGCAGCGCGCCGGCTACGGGTTCATCATCCCGGCGGACGCGCGTTTGAAGACGAACAGGTAGTTGTTGAACGGCGTGTGGCCGAACATCGGCCGGACCTCTTCACGAAACTCGCCGTTGAGCGAATCCTCGATCGTCTCGCGCGTCGGAAAGCAGAGGCGTTCGGCCTTCAACCATCCGCCCATCCGCGCCAGCGTTTCCTGAGCGTAGGTCAGCCGATAACGGAGCGAGCCGTCTCGGATGCCGTCGCGGATGATGATCATTCCGCCGGCACAAGCGACATTTCGCAAAATCCGCGATTGATCCTGGTGCGAGAAATAGTGCAGCAGATCGAGTAGAACAACGTTGCCGCGAAATGCAAACGGCTCGCGCGCGTCGCGAACATCGAACGACAGGTCTTCACTGTCGTTCGCGACGCGGCGTGCGATCTCGATTTTTCGCCGATCGTGATCGATCCCCAGGATGGGCACCTGTACGCCTCGATGGCGCAGATAAAAATCGAGGAGGCCGACACCGCAACCGATGTCGAGCAGAGGATCGGTGGTATCGCGCAGGAGCTCGAAGACAGCGTTGTAGGCTGGATCGGTTGCGATCTTCACCTGCGCGTACGAGCGCAAAAGCCGCGTCGGATATCGCGAAGCAATCCGATTCACGGCGCGAGGTGCTCGATCAGGTCGATCAGCTCGGGAAGGTTGAACGGCTTGGGCAGGATGGCCGAGACACCCATCTGCAGCACCGCCTGCGGTTCCACGCGGAGATGCGCCGAAACCACGATGATGGGCACGCGGCCGATGTGGCCGGTTTCCTTGAGTCGCTGCAGGAAATCCCATCCGTTCACACGCGGCATGGCCAGATCGAGCAGGATCACGTGTGGATTATGGAGGTTGAGCGCCCGTTGCCCTTCCTCGCCGTCGCCCGCCAGCAGCACCTGAAAACCGTGCTTTCGGAGCGCGGCCGCCAACATTCCGCGCAAGGGGAGATCGTCGTCGATGACCAGAACCCGTTTGCGATCGACGTCCGCGACGCGCCTGGTCCCGTTGCTCTGGAAACGCGCTTCCATACGGCGGTACCAATTCTACGCCGCAGTCAGAAAAGGTCGGAGTCTCCCATGGTGTAGTAGAGCGAGTCTCGCATCCGCTGCGTGGCATCGGACAGCTCGAAGGGAACGCACATCAGCGAAAGGTCCCGCGGCTCGCTGCCGGCGACAAATCCAAGTCTGGCAAGCGCATCGGCAAACCATTGCGGGCGCTGCGGAAACCAGCCCTCGACGCGTTCGACGGGGTAGCTCGGCGCGACGTGGCGGATCAGGACCTCGATGGCGTCGACGGAGGCCGGATCGAAGAGCGCGTCGCCCCATGCCAGCCGATTTTCGCGGACCCGAAACACGCTCCATCCCACCAGACGCCGCCATTTTCGAACCGCGACGATGAAGGCGCCCGGGTCCGGACATTCCAGATAGCGCCAGCGGAGATAGCGCGCGTCGCGGCGCACAAGAAAGGGATAGGCGGGGGCGACGCGGTCGAAGAATCGGTCGTACTCGTCGGTCAGCTCGGCGACCAGCTCGAGCTGGTACCCGCGCAGCCACCGCTGCAGCCTGGCGATTCCCGGAATCGGCATCGTGCGGAGGCGGTAGGTGACAGGCTCGACGCAGTCGGCGCGGAGGAAGCGCAGTGAGAAACCGCGGCTGCTGGCAGCATTGAAGCCATAATTATATGCGATTTTATGTTCGCAAAATTGTGTATAAAAATAAAACGCCGTCTTTGCGAAGATGCTGGTGGTGCCGCGGCCGATGTGCCGGATCGAGGCGTCCGTCATGGTGTCGGCGATCTGATGTGCGATCAAGGTCCGCCCGGACTCGAAAACCGGGACGGGATAGCCGGCGTATTGTGCGACCAGTTTGCCGGTGGCGTCGAAGGTCAGGCTGATGTGGGCGTTGCCGTAAGGATTGTGCAGATATTTCCAGCGGAAGTGATCGAGTGAACGGGGTGCGTGAAAGGCGCGCGCGAAGAGATCGAGGATGGCGCTCTCGTCACCCGGCTCATAGGCGCGAGTGACGAACGCCGCGTCAGCGGGCATGCGTCGGTTCCACCGAGCGGATCGCGCGAACGTCGATCGGTGGTCCGGCGCGGCGCTTGGCGGTAATGCGGATCGATCCGGAGCTGACCAGCAGTGGATCGGGAAGAAGGCGCAGGATGGCGTGCACCAGCGGAGCGAGCAGCGGAAAGCGCGCCGTGATCCAGTAGCGGAGGAATTTGTGATCTCGATATTCGAACGATGGCGCGACCGAAACGATCTCGAAGCCGGAGTGCTCCAGCAGCTCGATGAGCGCCGAGCGAGAATAGAGAATCAGATGGGTGCGGAAGTTATGCGCCACCCGGATTCGCTCGCTGATCAGATACAGCAAGCCTTCGGTATCGAAGGCCGTCAGAAGAACCGCGCCGCCCGGTTTCAGGAGGTCCTTGATTCGCGCCAGCGCGTCGTGCGGATCGGCCATGTTTTCGAAGACGTGGAAAAGGGTGACGGCGTCGAAGGCGGGACCGGTGTTCACGAATCCGCCCAGGGTGGAGCAGTAAACTTCCAGACCTTTGGCGCGCGCGGCGCGGGCCGTCGCCGCTGCGCGGTCGATGCCGACGTATTCGTATTCGCGCGCTGCGGCGATCGCGAAGCTCCCGTCGCGAACTCCGATCTCGAGAATGCGCGATCGCGGCGCGACCTGCTTGCGCAGCGTCTTGAGCCGCCTCCAACTGGTGCGCTCGCGCGCCGTGCGCGCGTGCGCCGTTTCATCGGCGCTGTCATGCTGCGAGGGGTTCGGCCGCACCTCCCGCCGGACCGGATGCGAATCCTCAGCTACTCCGAAACTATTGAGGTATCGGCACTTACATCGACTGCAGGCGCGGACGACATTGCCGGGAATCTGCGCCCAGCTCCACACTTCGGACGAAAAGCAGACCGGACATCGTCGCGGCGCGCGGTAGCCGTTGTCGCGATCGGTCATCCGAATTTTGATTGCCGAGGTCAGCCCGCTGATCGCGCCGAAAGTCGGCGCCGTGTGCACCTCGGCATCGACCCGCAGCGTTTCCACGCGGAAGCCGTACTTGTTGGCGAGATAGGCGACTTCGAGATCGAACCCGCCGCCGCCGAGCTTCGACTCGCCGAGCAAAAGACGCGCTGCGCGGGACGAGAACGCTTTCAGAAACAGGTAGGGATCGGGAATAATTGGTACGAGAATAGATCGTAATAATGAATTACTATTATGCTTACGAAGCCGGGCGGCGAAGACGATGTCGGCCGATTCCGATTCGATCAGCGCAACCGCATCGCCGATCGCGCTCACTGGATACGGGAGCTCCGGATCGATGGTCACCAGGACGCTGCCCTTCGCCTCCGCGGCGCCACGGCGAAGCATTCCCCCGTAACCTTCCCCGTCGCGCGAATCGAGCACGCGCACATCGAAGTCGAATCCGGTCGTCTGGAGATATTGCTCGACCGACTCGAGCGTCGAGGGCAGCTCGGATACATTCCGCGTCAGCGGAATCAGGATCGACACGCTGGTCGAGCTCATGCCGGTATTCTAATCTTTACGAAGGATCCGAGAACCCTGGCGGAATCCCGCTCTACGATGCGCAAATACAGCGCCTCCCCAAGGTAAGACTTCCACACCTCGGCCGGAACGTCGACGGTTGACGCGCCAGGGAAATGTCCAGCCGCAGTTTCGAACGAGGCCAGCGGCGACGCTTCGATCACGACGTCTCTGCGCTCCAGGGTGATCCCGTCGGTCAACCGTTCCACCGCCGGCGGCGTCACCGGCGTCTCGATCCGCTTGATCCAGTTCGCAATGTGTTTTCCGCTCCACTTCTCCAGGTACTGCATTTCCGACCGCGCAAATGCGTCAGCGGCCGTTGCCGACTTCCCCGCGCTCTGATTGTAAAGATGCCGGCATCGCGCATCCGGCATGTAGAGGATGCTGCCGGTCTGCAGGCGGCGCTGAAAATCGATTTCTTCGAAATACAGATGAAACCGTTCGTCGAATCCCCCCACGCGATCGAATGCCGCCCGGCGAATGGCCATGACCGCGCCGGAAATGGCGGGCACGCGTGTCGGGCTCCGCAGTGACCAGAAGGCGATCCGCTGCTGGATGCGATGTCGATCGCGGCTGCGTCGCCATCGTATCGAGCGACTGGCCATGGCAGCATCGAAGGCCTGGGTGGCCGTGTGCAGCTCGCTGGGCGGAAGAAACCATTCGAAGCGGTCATCCCAGAAAAGGGCAGGGCCGGTGACATCGGCATCGGAATCGAGCAGTGTATCGATGGACTGGGGACCCAGTCGTATGTCGGGATTGCAGACCAGCAGAACGTTACCATCGCACTTCGAACGCGCGCGATTGATGGCGGCGCCATAACCGAGGTTCGTGTCGGCGGCCATGAGGACGTCGGCGTGCGATTGGAGAGCGTCTGCTTCGCGTGGATCGACGCTGTTATCGAAAACAACGACCTGAATGGGATTTTGAGTGGCAGCGCGGGCGGAGCGGACCGCGTCGATCGCCAGCGATGCGGAACGGTAGTTGACCACGACGAGCGAACAGCTCGCCGGCATCAGCGGCCGGCCACCATGGCGTCGACGGGCTCCATCGACCAGCGGTGATCGAGAGAAATCAGGCCGACCTCGTAACGATCGCCGGTGATCGAAAAGGCGGGCCTGACATCGCGGCGATCGAAAACCGAGATGGCATTCTCGTCGCCGACAAACGCGATGATCGAATACTCGCCGCGATTCAAAGGCACCCTCTCCAGCTCGACCGAAAACTCGTATTCATTGCGGCCGTGAAGCGGTGCCACGCCGTCCGCGTGCGTGCCGACCGCGAAGCACTGCAGATCATCAGCCGAGCGATGCACGCCCACGATCACGTGGATGGGCTGGGAAGGATTGTCGGAATGCACGCGAACGCGGAACTGAATGTCTTCGCCTCGCTCGAAGAGATCGCGAGGACTTCCGGCGCGGTCGCACACCACGATCTCCCTGAACCGCACCGGCGAGAACGGTCGTTCGCGTTCCGGTTCCCCCTCCGTCGCGGGCAGGGCGCGATCGCGCTGCAGGAGAAACGATTCGTACTCGTGAACCACATCGAGCGTCGGCCCGTATCGCATCACCGATCCATGATCGAGCCACAACGCGCGCCGGCACACGGCGGTGACGTGGTACATCGCATGCGAGCAGAAGACGATCGTCCTCCCCTGCTGTTGAAATTCTCGGATGCGATCGACGCACTTTTTTTGAAAGTGACCGTCGCCGACCGCCAGGGCCTCGTCGATCACGAGAATGTCGGGATCCACATTCACGGCCACCGAGAAGGCCAGCCGCATGTACATGCCCGACGAGTACGTTTTCACAGGACGATCGAGAAATGTTCCGAGCTCTGAAAATTCGAGGATGGCAGGCAGCTTCCGTTTGATTTCGGCGGGCGACAATCCGAGGATGGCGGCGTTGAGCGCAGCGTTGTCGCGGCCGCTGAATTCCGGATGAAAGCCCGTTCCCAGCTCGAGAATCGAAGCGATCGTGCCGTGAGCCTCGATCGTTCCGCTGGTTGGACGCGTGACGCCGCACAGCAGTTTCAGCAGCGTGCTCTTACCGGCTCCGTTCTGGCCGATGATGCCGATGGCCTCACCTTTTTCGACATCGAAGGTGACGTCCTGCAGTGCGGGAAAAACTGTGTGGCGCGGCCGTCGCGTGATCATCTCGATCAGCCGATCCGCGGGTCGCGGGTAGATGTCGTACTGTTTCGTCAGCTCTGACGAGCGGACGGCGAGGTTCATGAACCTATTCTAACGATGACCGCTCTGCTGCCGCAGAAACCCCAGATATTCATCGATGGCCGTGGGCCTCGGGGCGAGGCGGATGGCGTTGACGAGAAAACGATTGCCGGCATCATGATCGATCGTGATTGCCGACTCGATTTCGCGCGCAGCGGCGTCAAACTGATGCTGGCTGGCCGCCAGAAGCGCGCGGTATACACGGGGTTCCGGCGACCTGGGCCGTAGCCGAACCGCTTCGGAAAACTGCTGCGCCGCAGATTCGTTGCGTCCAAGCCGGCTGAGGAGCGCGCCATAGTTCATCCTGGCATCGTACAAATTCGGGTTCAGGCTCAACGCTTCCTCATATTGCGATTGGGCCTCGGCGTCCGCCCCCAGGCGCGCCAGGACCGCAGCGTAGGAATTGTGGAGATCAGGATCATCCGGATTCAAGCCGACCGCTTCGGCAAACCGCGCCCGCGCGTCGTCGAGCCGGCCGTGGGCGAACGCCAGGCGTGCCGCAACGGCCGGATCGTTCCTGAGCTGAAGAGAACGGGCCAGGGCGCGGTCTGCCTGGGGCAAATCGCCGCGCGCAAGCTCGGCCGATCCAAGGATCGAGAATGCCGCGGCGCTGTTCGGGTTGGCGGCCACAGCGCGGCGGGCAGCATTCGCACCGGCATCAGTCTTTCCCTGCCCGAGAAGCGCTAACGACAACCCGATATCGACGGTTTCTCGCGGTTGGAATCCCACTGCCTGGCGATAATGGCGTTCCGCTGCTTCGTATTCACCGGCGTCAACAAGCGCCGCACCGAGATCGACGTGAGCGAGCTTGTTGTCATTCGACGTCACGGCGAGAGCATGCTCGAAGAGTGCAATGCTGTTTGCCCAGTATCGAACCTGCACATGAGCAACGATGGCTAAGGCGAGGATGGCGGCGCCGGCTGCTCCGGCAGCCATCGACGGGCCCTTCGCCGATCGCTCCAGGAAATGCGCGACACTCCAAACGATCGCGATGAACAGGCCAATATGCGGAATGTACGTGAACCGATCGGCCATCGCTTGCAATCCGACCTGCACGATTCCGATCACCGGAATCAGAGTGCCGACGAACCACAACCAGCCGACCAAGAGCCAGGGGAATGCGCGGCGTTGCCAAATGACGATGACGGTCAGCGCGACGATCAGAAGCGCGCATGTGACCGCGGCGGCAGAATTGATGTTCGTCGGGAATGGGTAGATCCCTGCCAGCCGCGATGGCCAGGCAGTCTTTGCAAGATACCGAACGTAAGCGATGGCCGCGTTTGCAATACGCGCCGGCAGTGAAATGGCAGTCGTGGCCGCCATCGCTTCATGTTGCGCCGTCAGCGTCGCCAGGATGGCCCCCACCGATACCACCGCAAAAGGGACCTTCTCCGCGAGAACCCGCCTGAGATTCGAACGTTGGAACCGGTCGAACGGCCAGTAGTCGAGAAGCAGCAGAACGAACGGCGTCGTGACCAGCATGGGTTTCGCCATCAACCCGAATGCCAGCGCGACGACCGACGCTGCGTAAGCTCTCCACGAAGCTGCACGAACGTATCGCGTGTATGCGAGAAGAGAGAGAAGGAAGAACAGAGTGCTGAGCGTATCTTTCCGCTCGGAAATCCAGGCGACCGATTCGACATGTAGCGGATGCACGGCGAAGAGCGCGGCCACGATCGCGCCACGCCACACCGCGCCGGTCGCCAGCCGCAAAAAAAGAAAAAGCAACACGCAGTTGATCGCATGCAGCGTGACGCTCACCAGAAGGTGTGCGCCGGCATTGCGGCCGAAGAGCTGCACATCGATCATGTGCGAGATCCACGTCAGGGGAAGCCAGTAACCGGCATGAATGTGCGTGAACGCCCACTGCACACCCGGCCAGGTCAGGCCTCGCAGGACTCGTTCGTTGGCCGACACATAGAGCGGATCGTCGAAATCGACGAATTGGTGCGTACGCACCTGCGCATAGATGGCGAAGACCAGAACGACCAGCGAGGCGACGATCGGCAGTGCTGATCGCGGAACAGAAGAGAGGGGCTGTTCGCGCGGCTGGTCCGCGGCGACGCGTGAACGCGCCTGTGCTATACGACGAGATCTTTTGGTCAAGAAGAAGAGGGTGGCACAAGTGACTGCGCCACCCTCGGAGAATTCCTACGGATGCGCTGAGCGTCTGCGGCTGACCAGGTATGCCTGCGTACTTCCGGGATAGCCGTCGACTGCCAGCGTCACGATGTAGTTCTTGGAGTCGGCGTAGATGTGCGATGTCTGCGGAATCGATGTGACGTCGGTCTTGCCGTCGCCGAAGTTCCATCGGTACGTCGTGGCGGTGTTGGTGCCAGGCGTCATCTTCACGGCGGTGAAGATATAGCCATTGGATATTCCGGGAATCAACTGCGCTCCAATCGCGTACGGGTAATTCGATCCGCTGCCGGCCACTTTCACCGTCTGCGGCACAGGGAAACCGACTCCGTTGACCGTGATGGTGAGCTTCAAGTTGAACGCGCCGCCAGTTACGTACTGATGCGATACGGTCCTGCCGTTTGCCGTCGCACCGTCACCAAAGTCCCACTGGAAGCCGTGAGTGGCGCAGTTGAAGTCATACCCGAAGCCTGACGCGGTGAAGGTCACCGACTCCGAGGTGGTGCAGTCAGTGCTGACTTCGGTGCAGCCGGATTGCTGACCGATGTAATGGACAAAGACATTGCTGCCCGGAACGAGCGATCCGCAACTGCCCGACGGTGGAGGCGGCTGTGCGCCGCTACCGACCGAGACGGACTGGGTCACTGTGACTCCGCCCGGCTGCGAAGGATTGCTGATCGTCAAGCGCACCGAATACGTTCCGCTTGCGAATGAGTGGCTCACACTCTGGCCGGATGCGGTGCCGTTATCGCCAAAGCTCCATGTGAAGGTGTGGCTCGCACAGCCGAAGTCGTAATTGAAGCCCGTGGCGGTGAATGTAATCGCCTCGCCGGGGGCGCAAGAGCCTCCCGTTTGTGTGCAAGTGTTCGAGGCGTTGCGATACGTAAAGAAGACATTCGCGTTCGCGACCATGGTCGGACAACCGGTCGGCGTGGGCGGCGTTGGCGGCGTCGGTCCTCCCCCGCCGATCGAGACGGGTTGCGTTGATGTAGCTCCACCAGGTTGCGAAGGATTGGTGATCGTCAGAGTGACGGAATAATTGCCACCCGAGCCGAATGGATGCGTAACGCTCTGGCCCGACCCGGTGCCACCATCACCAAAGTTCCAAGTGAATGTGTGATTTGCACAAGCGAAGTCGTAATTGAAACCCGCCGCCGTGAAAGTAATCGCCTCGCCGGCAGCGCAAGTGCCTCCCGATTGTGTGCAACTGTTCGAGGGGTTGTGATACGTGAAGAAAACATTCACGCCGCCGACCATGGTCGCACACCCGGTCGGGGTGGGCGGCGTTGGCGGCGGGGGCGGTGGGGGTGGCGGGGGCGGTTGCACTCCGCCGCCGACGGCAACGTTCTGCGTCATCGTGACGCCTTGAGGCTGAGACGGATTCGTGATCGTCAGCGTGACCTGATAGTTGCCCGATGAGTACGAATGCGTCAGCGTCCGCTTATCGGATCCGCTTGCAGTTTGTCCGTCTCCAAAGCTCCAGGTAAATGTGTGAGTGGCGCAGCTGTAGTCGTAATTGAAGGTCGCAGCCGTGAAAGTGAGGGGCTCGCCGGATGTGCACGATCCACCGTACTCGCTGCAACCGCTGTTACCTCGGTAGTCGATGAAGACGTTGTTTCCGGCAGCCATCGCCGGACACGTCGGCGCCGGCACCGTGATCGAAGTGCTGACCAGCTTCGACCCAATGGCGTTACTCACCGTTGCCGAGATTGTGTAAGGACCGGCGTTAGCGAAGCTGGGTGTGTACGTCTTATCACTCGAGGTTGGCGCCGTCACACCTGTCGGCGGCGAAGTGCTCCATGAATACGTCCATGCGCTGATGTCAGCGCCGGACGCTGATGCGACCGTGAACGAGCACGGTGGCGTATTGTTGGCGCCAGTGCAGCTTGCCTGAATTGTCGGATCCGGCCCGTTGAGCAGATCTGTAAACGCGTCTGCACTCGTCATTCCCGCGCATGTCGCGCCAATACCATTGGGCGAAGTCACATTCAGATGCGCGCGGTAATTCGTGCCCGTGAAAATCGATCTTGGAACGATGAAACGAACAGTTCCGTCGCCTCCGACAGTACCGGATGGATTGCCCGCCGCAGTGACGGGTTGATTCCCATTGAGCAGCTCCCATCGATAGGCCAGCGTCGACGCTTGCGGTTGGGAGATGACATTGGTATTCGCCGATGTCCGCACGTTGCCTGTAAAGGTCACGTTGGAAGAATCCGAGGTGACGTCGATCCCCGCTGCGAACGGCCGAACGACGTAGTTGAATGGACTGATCCCGAACGGTAAGGGAGATCCAAGCGGAACACCCGGCGCGCTGTAAGGACCGTATTGGGCGTTGAAGCTCAACGTATGTGCGCCGCACGCTCCGGCACTCTGAAGGAATGCGGGAACCACGTTCGCTGCAACTCCGTCGAGCGTCCACGTATCGTAGTGGCTCTCGACCGAGCCGTCGGACGCGTCGAAGAATGCATCGCCGTACACGATCGGCGCCGGCGATGATGCGTTCGGCTGCACGAAGAGGTATTTGCTGCTGATGCCGAAACGAGGCGTCGGCTTCTGCAAAGTCACGCTGACTTGCGCGTTGATCGAGCTGTCTGCTGCGTTGGTCGCCGTCACAGTGCGCGTCGCTGGCAGCGTGGTGAGGCCGGAGTAGCGGTGCGTCACGGCTGCTCCAGTAGCACCCGGAACGATGTTCGGATCGGCGGAGACGGATGCTTCGGTATTACCGAAATTCCACGAGAGAGTCATAGCCGTGGACGCCGGAGTGGTCGCGATGAAGCCGACTGGATCGCCGTAAAACGGCCCAGGGGCAGGAGCATAGGGGTTCACGGTTCCCTTGGAACCTTGGTTTGTGACGGCGATCGAATTGCTCGAGGGGAGCTCGTAAACGTCGCCGAGACCATACGCAGTGGTGATGATGTAAGTGTGGTTGTTTCTTTTGACTACCGTGCTGTCCCAGAAGAAGTCCCAGTTAGGGTGCGTATAACCGACCCCTGCGTCGACGCGGTAATACTTGTGAAAGTAATCCTTGAAATCGACTTCCAGGGGAACGCCATTCTGGAGCTTGAAGACGCGTATCGTGTCTCCTGTGGCCAATATCAGATAGCCATCGCCGTATTTGAAGGCATTCGAATAAGTTGCGGTTGTTGTCTGATAATCGCTCAGACGTGTGTATGAGCCGCCGGAGGGCGCAAGGGTTGTAATGGCCAGGCCTGTAAGATTGTTGAAGGTGACGAAGAAATTTGTTCCATCAGAAACGATGCCCTTGAATGCACCGCTGGGATTGCTGAACGTGGCGAGAGGAGCGCCGCCATTGACGAGTGAATCACTCGTGTAGATTTCTACCGTGCCATCGTTCGTCACGCTCGCGATGCGGTCAGCATTCGCATTCTTTGCCCAGGTAGCCATTGACTTGCTGACCGACTGCCTCTTAATCGGCTGGGCACGGTTGGTCACGTCCCACACGTTCGATGCGTTGCCGCCGTTAGGGATCAGAGCGTAGTAGCGGCCGTCACTGCCTTTGAGGACGACGATGTTGAGCGGGAAGAACTCGTCGGGGCCCATTGCGTCCAACGCGCGATGAAAGACCGGTGTTGCCGTAGCGTCGATAATCCCCCACCCGAAATACGAATTGCCCAGGTAGATGTACCCCTGGTCGTCGTAATCGAGGCCGAAGAGCCGCTCCTGGCCATCATCACGGGACGGTCCCCATCCGCCCGTTTCGGCGTAAAACATCCAGTCCGGCGACAGAAAACGATCTGGCGCGCACGCCGGCAATGAGCATTGCGTCCTGGCGACAGGTGCTGCGAGTTGCTCATTGCTGGCGAGCCGTGTGAAGAACGTATCCGCTTTGTAAACAACAGCGGCACTGCCGATGATGAAGTAGATCCGGTTGTGCGGCAGATCCGGATAGACGTGAAAGGCGCGAGAGGTGCGGAATGGCTGCTGAAAGTCCTGGGTGGCCTGGGAGTCGAGAAAACGACCCGTAAACGTGCTGATGGCCGTTGGATACCCTGGAGTGAGCAGGCCGTTATGGCTCTCGATGCATCCTACACACTTGACGTCAACTCCAGGCGTCGCGGCCGGCTTCGGCCAATACTGAGCGACCGCCGGCATTGTGGTCGAAACAACGACAATAACGAACCTCGCGATGGTTCGGATCACCTTCACCTGACGTTTCCCCCTCTCCAGATCATGCGAACCGCGAAGCAAGCCGCGGCCCAGGAATTGAGCTTATTTTCCGTCTTGGATCGAAACGGCTTGACTCAATTATTTTAACACTCGCTTGGTGCCCTCTTGCAACAAAAAAAAGCGGGCCGGATTCCTCCGGCCCGCTGATTTTCAGCGTTCGATTGAGTCGCTGGACTACGGAGGTGTCGTGTTGGTGCCGACTCCAGCAGGAGCGCCCGCCGGGCATCCTACGCCAACCACCAGAGGCGGCGGGCAAACGAGAACGCCACCGGCCGGTCCGATCTGAGCAACTGTGCTCGATCCAACAGGCGGCGAGCAACCGTTGCCGAGCCACGCGGCGTCGAACAGGACCGAGAAGCGGCTCTCTGCCTGCATGTTGACGGTGACCCAGTTCTGGCTTGCACGCAACGCGAGTTGCGCAGCCACGGTCGAGTTATCGCGCGAGAAGCCAATGCCACCCGCAGCCGGATTGAGACCGGCGTTGAGGTTGAGATACATCCAGCCACCGACATCACCCGCGGCACTCGGCGCGGCCGGGAAGACCGCTCCCGATGTCGGCACGGATGAAGTCTCCGGCAGACCTAACGCGGGAGGCGCCGGCGAAATGATCACGCCGCCAGCCTGGGTGGCTGCATTCTCATGCTCGTCGAAACGGACGATCTCAGTGAACGGGATCAACGAGTTTCCAATCGCACCAACAGTCGTACCGTTGGTCGAGCAGGCGCCGACTGTAAAGCCTTCACGCCAGATCTGGAAGTTGGTGTTGAAGCTTCCGGTGCCACCATTGATCCAGCGGGCAGCGAAGAGCGATGGCAGTGGCTGACGTCGATCAGCGCGACGATCGATGACCTGAGCCGCCGGCGCTTGGTTGGTGTAACGATCATAGAAGGTGTTCGGCAGGTTGGTGCTCGGGAACGCCTGGAGCGAACCAACACCACCACCCTCCGGGATCGCACGGATGTGGACCATCGGGCTGCCGCCAGCGGCATTGGTCACGGCTGGATTCGGCTGGATGTTCTCGTAATCGCCGACCAGCACGTTATCGAACAGGATGTTGCCGGTGAAATACGCGGCGATGTTAGGCAGCGAAGTGTTGCAGTTGCCATTCACGTCAACCGTGATGTAGCCAATCGCATCGTTGTGCGTGCCACCGATCTTGGTCGTGGTCGCGCAGGGAATCGCAACGTTGCCGCTGAACCCCGTGGTGAAGACGGACTGCAGGTCCGATAGCAGCCCCGGAGGAATTGCGCCCGGGAGGTTCGTGCAATTTGCAAAGCTGACGATGTTCGGATTGGTGGTCGCCAGGTTGATGGGTGTCGGAGCGCCCGCGGGACACGCCGGCAAACCAGCACCGCCGCAAGCGGGCTGTGAACCGGCGGTCGGGTTCGCCGGCTCGGCTGTCGTATTCGACGTGCCTGAGAGCGGGGCGATGACGCCGCGGTTAAAGATGTCGTACAGGTTGATGGGCTGTACGTCGTAACCGGTCAGGAAGATGTTGAAGTCGATCGCCGGGAACGACCAGTCTGTCCAAATGACCACGTGCGCGATCTGAGGAAGATTGCTCACGTTGGTGATGGTGAACAGCGTCGTCCGGGCGGTACCCTGTGGTGACTTGAAGTCGACATCGAAGAACGGCAGCAACAATGTTGCGGCTGGCGCCGTGCCGATGTCGCACGAGTCATCGTTGTTGGTCGTCGTGGGAGCAGATGCGCCACCCGCAATCGCTCCACCCGCAGCCGGCTGCGTCACACCTGAGGTGAACGACGCGTTGGGCTGTGGTGTCAGATGCCGGGTAACGGCGAACGCCGATCCCGCCATCAGTACGGCGGCCAACATGGCCAGAACCGTGAGTTTTCTCATTTCTTTCTCCTACACATCAATTGTTGATTGACTTTTTCGATAGCGTGAGCGTCACCCTCTCTCGACGATACAATCACCTCCCGCGCCGTTCTTTAAAAACCTTTATTCCGTGTCAATTGCCGTAACAGTATGGCCATCAGAACGAGAAGTCAATACCTAAAACGCAATTTTATGGCGTTACGCCATACGTTGATTGGGCGAAAACGGGCGCATTATATCGAACGACCGCCCCGAAACAAGCACCACTTGCGTAAACTGAAAACAAGCCGCAGCGGCCCCCGCAAGTTCGGTGCCCGAGCGAAAACGGATGGATGGCAGGCCGGCAGGGTTGAAGGAATTACTTCCTCGCCTGTGACTCCGCCGGAAGCACCCCGCGATTCAGAAAAACGTGAATGGAGCCATCCCGTTTGGCGAACATCGTCGAGGATGTCGACTCGTACATCAAGATGACATCCGGCTTGCCATCGCCGTTGACATCGGCAACCGTGATGTCGTAGTTCGTGTTTGGCTCGACTTTGAGCCCCTCCACCTTGGCGCGCCGAAAACCACCGTGACCATCGCCGAGCAGGATCACCGCCTCGCGCGGATCGAAGCGGGTGTAAATGAGATCGAGGCGGCCGTCGCCATCGAAATCGCCGACCGCCAGACCGAGAACCGGCCGAGTGCTGCCCCAACGGACGATCGGCGTCCGCTTCGGTTGCCGATCGGCGAAACTGACGCGATCGATGCCGACGATCGTCTTCACCGGCGGATCTGGAATGCCGCTGCGATCGAGATCCGCCGGCCAATATCGAATGTACGACTGGATGGCATCATCGCGCTTTCGCGAGCTGAATCTGCCGGCTGCAGTCGCATAGTAGTAGCCGAGCGTGGGAATCAAATATTCATCGGCGCCCAGCGGTCTCCATTTCTTCGTTCCATCGCTGAGAAAAATCGTGTCGTTGCTGTTCATGTACGTCGTAGCCGCGACCACATCCGTGCTTCTCGATTTCCCCTGAAGATTCGCGAGCGTCAGCCAGTCGCCGGCAACAGGACGCTCCGCTCCGGCGATGTCGGCGGCCTCCCACGACTCGCCCTTGTTTCGGTTCAGATAGACGCGGATTTTTCCTGTCGGCTCAGGACCCGTTTTTGCGCCAGCCTCGCTGATGGCAACGAGATCAGGATATCCATCGTGATCGACATCCGTGACTGCAATACGCCGCGTCGGATATTTCCGCGGGAGACCTTTTGTCACCGGGGTGAAGTTCCCTTTGCCGTCACCCAACATCACGAAGATGCCGACCTGGTGGACACCGAACGCCAGGTCCATGTGACCGTCTTTATTAAAATCGGCCGCGACCACGTTCCCGTAGTCCACACCCTGCGGCCACTTCACAGCGTCCCAGAACTTCCAATGACCTTTGCAATCGCCGAGGAATATCGCCGGCAACTGGCCGCCCTGGCGCTCCGGTGGGGCGATGATGTCCGGACATCCATCGCCGTTCATATCAGCGACCGCAGGCGAGTTTCGCCAGGAACCGGAGGTCGGCAAACCGGCAGATGACTCCTCGAAGACAATCGTCTTGTCGATCGTGCTGGGCGAGAGCTCAGAGAATTCAGGACGCATGTTCTCGAAGTAGTGCAATTGCGCTTCGGTATACCGAGAGCTCGGCGGTGCTTCTCGCGCCTCCAGCTCCGCGGCCGTCGCTTCCGGAGTCCATACCCAGATCCACTTATCGTTCATCTGATAGACCTCGCGGGTGATGTTCACAAAACCGAAAGGCCGCACGAAACCCGGCTCCTGTCCGTCCCAGTTTTCCCAACGGCGATCGAACTTCTCGATATGAAAAGAACGGCCGAACCGCCAATAGTGGACGTTCGGATCGGGATCGGGGCCGGGATCCTCGGCGGTACCAAGTCGCGCTCTGCGCTGCTCCTGAGTCTCTGGCCGCAGATAGTGCGGTGCGCCGCCGTCCTGGGAGCTCGGCTGCGCCGGCGCGACCGTGGCGGTCTGGGGAGGAGTGGGCTGAGAAAAGGATGCGCTGCTCGTCAACACGGCAGCGATCGAAGCGACGACAAGGGTCTTTACGAACATGCGTTGAGGTCTCCTGCTGAAAGTCAGATCAAATCTGCCAGCGTTGGCTGCGCGCGACGAAAAAATGTGAGTCCACCGAGAAAGAATCCAGTGGAAACAACTAGAAGGAATACGAGCGAGCCGATGTCAGGTAACGCTGCCGACAGAATTGCGCTGCGGAACAAACCGAGCAGCGGGGTCATTGGATTCCAGTGAAAAAAAGATTCGAACCGCCCCGCCACCGGATAGAGAATCGGACTGAGATAGAAAACAATCGAGAGTAAGAAGCCCACGATGGGAAGGAGATCGCGGAAGACAGCGTACGCCGTCGCCAGGAACCACCCCAGGCCGACCTGCAGGCCGAACTGAAGCACGAGCGCGAAAGGCAGCAGCCAGATGAAACGCGGTGCCGCGCCGCGAAGCATCAGAACACCGATGAAGAGCAAAAGGCCCACAGCTTCAAAGATGAGGGCCGAGGCGTTCGGCACAACGATCAGGAGCTCGCTTCGAAAGGCCAGCCTTCGCACCATCGGCGCGTTCTCCACGATCGTGGTCGTCGAGCGCATCAACCCCTCATTGATCCCGAGCCAGGGCAGCAAACCCGAGATCAGGAAAAAGATGTAGTTGTCGTCTCTGGAGGCTGGTGCACGCCGGAACATGTACGTGAAAACAAACCAGTACAGGGCCACCAGGCTGAGGGGCTGTAACACGGCCCAGAAGAGGCCCAGCGCCGAGCCGGTGAAACGGGCAGTGAAGTCGCGCTTGACGAGCTCGCGAAGGAGGTGGACGTTGCTGTGCGTGAGGAAGCCTCCGGACTTGACAGAGTGTGGCCCAAGTCCGTAAATTGAGGCGGCAACTTTATTTTTTCATAGCATAAAAGTCAATAAAAAGCCGATGAATAAGCCAGTGCAGCTCGAGCTAGTCGGACGAAAAATCCGACAGCTTCGCCGTCAACGCAAGCTGACCCAGGTCGAGCTCGCCGATCGCATCGGCATTCATCAGTCCGATCTTTCGCGCATGGAGCAGGGCGAGTACAAAGTCGGTCTCGATACGCTTCTGCAAATCCTGCAGACATTCGACCTCAGCATCGGAGACTTCTTCGAAGAGGGAAATCGCGCGCAGTCGGTGTTCGACAAGCTGAGAACGCTCAGCCCCGCTGCACAGAAAGAAGTCGAGAGCTTCATCGAATTCAAGCGCGCGCTGGAGCTGGGCGGACCCTGGGAATCAGACGACGGAGAGAGCGAGGGTGGGGATGTCTGAGGTGCTGACTCGCGCCGAAGAGGTGCGCCAGACGGCGCTGGCAAAGGTCCGGGCCGGGGAAATCGATAACGCGCTCGAGCTCTATGATGCCGCGCTGCAGATCGCGGATGATGAAGAGACGCGCGAGCTGATCACGATCAACAAAGCCGACGCGATGATCGCCACCGAGCGATCCGGACCGGAGGTTCAGGCTCTTCCGACCATCGTCATGCGCCGCCGCAATTTGCGTCATGTCTATCTGGCCGCGTATGCGCTGGTGTTCAAGTACCGCATGGAGAAGGAGCTGAAGCGCGCGACCTTTTACGCGCAGCTGGCCCTCGAGACCGCGGAAGAAGCCAATGAGCCGCTGTGGAAGATCGGCGCGCTGAACGAGCTTGCCAGCATCTACGACATCGACTCGACGTTCGCCAGCGCGATCGCGTGCGGTGAGCAGGCGGTGGCGCTGATCGAGCAGCTCGAGAATCCCGACGAACACCGCCTTGCCTACGGCCTGGCTGTTGAAAACCTCGGCGCCTCAAAGCTGCTGAACAACGAATTTGAAGAAGGAATCGCGCTGGTCGAGAAGGCCCTCCCCTTTATCGCCGCTCCAATGCACGTGGCCGAGGCCTATATCGATCTTTGCTTCGGATACCTGGCCATGGAGAACCTCGAGCGCGCCTGGCACTACGGGCAAGGTGCACTCGATCTGGCGACCGAATCGCGTCAGATTCGCAACGCCCATTACCTCCTCGGCGAAGTCGCTTACAAAATGGGCGATATCGCTCTGGCCGAGGTCCATTTCGACAAGCTGTCGGCGTTCTATCCCAACTTCCGGCACCTGAAATCGTTGCTCTTCGCGATCGATCTGCGATCGATGGTGAATCTGAAACTATGAAGCGCGTTCTCTTGGCTCTGCTTTTCGCCATCGTGCCGACAGCGCTGCTGGCGCAGGTTGCCGATCGCGACGTGCTGCTCACGCAGGATGGGACGCTGTACACCGTCGAGAGCGTCGACAACGACGGCAGCGTTCAGGGAGAGGCGAGTCGATATCTGACGCTGACCACGCAGCGGGGCAATGAACGACCGAAGATGGCGATCGTGCCCGACTCGCTCGCTGCCGGCGTGCACTGGCGTCCGGCTCTGGCCTACGACGACGACTCGCGAACTCTGTTTGTGTTCTGGCTGAAGATGCCCAACGGCATGTCGAGCGAGCTGCTTCTCGCTTCTTACTCGAATGGAAAATGGCAGCCGGCGCTCTCCATCGACAGTCAGGCCTTCCGTCTTCGCTTCAATCTGCGGGTGGCAATCACGCGGCAAGTCACCCAGGTTCAAAGGAACGGTTCCATGATTCTGGTACCGGCCCTTCTGGTCCACGCCGTTTGGTGGGAGCAGACCGGATACAGCGAAACAGCGCGCTACGCGTTGCTTCCGATTGAAAAAGGCGCCGTGACGACGCCCGACCTGCACGATCTGAACGAATTCGCCGCTTCGCAGCCGCTGTTCCCCAACGTCGCGGATCCGCAGTTCAATGCCGAAATCCTCAAGCATCCGGCCTTCGTCGACAACGGAACCGCAGAATCGATCGACGTCATCTTCGGTGATACCTTCCTCAAGGCATTCAACCGGGTGACACTAAAGCCGATCGCGGATGGACGCATTCACATTCCCATCGGCGCGCGTCCGGTGGGTCCGCGTGTTCCGGCGCCGCTGTCATTCGCGGGTGACTGGAACGGCCGCATCTCGACAATCCCGTCGCCGCACAGCGGCAAACTGGTGCTCTACAACACGACCTCTCAATCGCTGAACTACATCATGTATTCGGCGGGCACATGGTCGTCGGTCAAGACCGTGGCGCTCAGCGACAAGCTGTCGGCCGACGCGGCAGTGGCTGCCCTCAGCCGGATGATGAATCAGTAAGCCGCGTACTAGACCTGCGGCTTCGATTTACCCACCGAAGAGATCACGCCAATCCCGAGAAGTGCCAGCGCTCCGATCGCGATCCAGATCGGCGGCATGTGCAGCATGTAGGCGGCGATCGCGGCGGCCGCGATGAGAATGATCCAGCCGACCAGCGCGAGATTGAACCAGTTCACGTAGAACCTCCCCTGCTGGAAGACTCAGCAATGGAAGTGCCAGGCAGAAGGCAGAAGTGGGAGAAGTGGCAGAAGGCAAAAGGGCGGGCGGGACTTCTGCCTGCTGCCTTCTGCCTTCTGCCTTAGCTTACCTCACCGGAAGGCGAGGATGAGCGATACGACCAGCGAGTAGATGACGAGCGACTCGATGAGCGCCAGACCGATGATCATATTCAGTCGGATAGCGCCGGCGGCCGTCGGATTGCGCGCAATGCCCTCAACAGCCGATGCGATGGCGCGGCCCTGGCCGATGGCTCCGGCTGCGGCGGCGATGCCCAGCACGAAGGCCGCCGAGACAAGGCCCCAGCGGACCCCGGTCTGAGTCGTTCCCGAAAGTGGCGCATACGTGGGGGGTGCTTGCGCGAATGCCGAGACCGCAAAGAGCGCGGCCACGACCAGCATCAGGATGATTCTCTTTTTCACTCCAATTTCCTCCTTTTCCTCGATCCCGAAAGATTCGTTTCAGTGTTCTTCAACCGCAATGGCGCCGCTGATGTACACCATGGTCAGCAAGATGAAGACGAACGTCTGCAGAAAGGCTCCGAAGATCCCCAGCCCCATCATCGGCCAGGGAACAAGGAATGGCACGAGGCCCATGAAAATCCCGGTGGCGGCGTGCTCGCCGAAGATGTTGCCGAAGAGACGCATGCCCAGCGAGAGCACGCGGGCGAGATTGCCGATGATCTCGATCGGAAACATCAAGGGCGCCAGCCACCAGATCGGCCCCGCAAAATGTTTGATGTAGTGCAGCAGCCCCTGCTTGCGAATTCCCTGAAAGTTGAAATAGAGAAACGACGTCAGCGCCAGCGCGAAGGTCGTGTTCGGATTGCTGGTGGGCGGCTGCAGGAAAAAGAAAATGCCGAAGATGTTCGAGATGAAGATGAAGACAGCGAACGCCCCGATGATGTAGAGATACTGATCGCCTTGGTGTCCGATGATGTCGTGCAGAAGGCCCTTCAACCCGTCGACGACGAGCTCGAGGACGTGCTGCAGCGGGCCGGGATTGTCGCGGCTGAAGCGGCGCGAAGCGAGCGGAAACACGATCGCCGAGATCAGCAGCACCAGAGCCGCCATGATCACGTGATCGGGGATGTCCCACGCAAAACTGTGTTGCACGCTGTGCCACAGCGCGTTCACCGGGTGATAGAGGATCGAGCTTTCGTGCTCCATTCAGTCAATTCGAGAGACTTCTGTACATCGAATACAAGGCTTCACCAATGATTCCCACCACCACGATCGAGAATCCGAGCAAGACACTTACGGCATTTAGCCTGGCTACGATGATCGTGACCGCTAACGCAGCACCGAGGAGCGCGTAGCGCATCAGAGTCCGAAGCACCACTTTCCACGCGCGTAAGCGCGGCGATGGCTGGAGAACCGAGCCCACGATCTGCTCCAGCCAAAGGAAAGAGATGATATTGACCGCTGCTGCGCAAGTCAATCCGATGAAGCCTTGAAATCCACTCTTGATCACGACCGGAATGAGGAGCACAACGTAGGCGCCGGCGCTGATCCACCGAATCCGCCGGAGAACATCTGCGGTCGCGTCACTTGTTTCCGCCACTGTCGCGCAATCCGATTCGAAATAGATTGATGAAGGCCGCAATCACGCCGAACGCACCGAAAATGATCGTCAGCCAGGGCTTGGTGCCAAAGAGCTTGTCCAACCCCCAACCCGCACCCAGGCCGATCGCGATTGCAATCGGGAACATCCACCCGATCGACGACGCGTCGAGCAGTTGCTGCATGTCGCGGCGTTTTGTTTCTTTGTCGCCGTTATCGTCCGGCATGCGTGAGAATCGCGGCGCGGGCGGCGACCCAGTTCGAGGACTGCGTGGCCTGATTGATCAGCGGCGCGGGCAGGATTCCGAAAAGCAGAGTCACGGCCAGGCTCACGCCGGCCACGAGCTTCAGGGCCGGTGTGATGGCCACCTCTGCTTCGCGCCCTTCGTGCAAGTACATCGCCACGACGATGCGGAAATAGAAAAACATCGAGACCGCCGACATCAACACCGCGATGATGGCGAGCCATCCGAATCCCGATTGCACCGCGGCCGCAAACAGAAAGTACTTGCCGATGAATCCCGCCGTGGGAGGAATGCCCCCCAGCGACAGCAGAAAGATGATCATCGCGAACGCCCAGAACGGCGCGCGCTTGTGCAGTCCTTCGAAGTCGTCGACGCGCTCGCCGGCGTACTCGTGACGCCGCAGCATGAGCACGGTGGCCCAGATTCCGAGATTCGCGAACACGTAGACCAAGGTGTAGATCAACACGCCGCGCAAGCCCATGGCGTTGAGCGAAAGGATTCCCAGAAGCACGTAGCCGGCGTGGCCGATGGATGAGTAGGCCAGCATCCGCTTGACGTTGTCCTGCGTCAGCGCGGCCAGATTGCCGAGGATCATCGAGAGCGCGGAAATCGTCGCGAGGATGTTGCTCCAGTCGAGCTGGAAATCGTGGAAGCCGACGTAGAAGATACGCGCGAAGATGGCCACCGCCGCCCCCTTCGAGGCCGTCGACAGAAAGGCCGCGATGGGCGTCGGCGCCCCTTCGTAGACATCGGGCGTCCAAACGTGGAACGGGACGGCGGCGATCTTGAAACAGAGCCCGGCGCCAAGGAGCAGGATGCCGAACATGAGCGCGTCGTTGGTGATGATGGTCGACATGGCCTTGGCGATGGTCAGCAGATTCAGCGAGCCTGTGACGCCGTAAATCAGGGAGATTCCGTACAACAGAATCCCCGAACTCACCGTGCCGAGGACGAAATACTTCATGGCAGCTTCGGTCGACTTCTGCTCATTCTTGAAAAAGCCGGCCAGGATGTAGCTCGAGAGCGACATCAGCTCGAGTCCGATGTAGATCGAAGCCAGATGTACGCCCGACGCCATGAACATCATGCCCACCAGCGCGAATCCGAGCAGGGAGTAGTACTCCCACGCGGAGTAGCGCGACTCGCGCAGGAAGTCATCCGACAGCAACACGATCATCGCGACCGCGGCGATGAACAGCAGCTTGAAGAAAATCGCGAAGCCGTCCAGCGCGAACATGGCGGAGTAGTTCACGGTCTGGGGAAGGGTCTCAACGATGTTCGAACAGATCACGACCGCCAGCGCCGTGATCGCCAGCACAATCAGCGTCGCCCACTTCGCCGACGCCTCTTTGGACCGCCTGCCGATCACCGGCGCGATCAGCAGCAGCGATGCGCCGATGGAGAGGATGATCTCCGGCAGCATGAAGACGACATCGTTCCAGGTCACTTCGACTCCGCCACGCGCGTTGCCGGAAGGTTGTTGAAATATCCCGGATCGACCTTCTGCACGATGTATTCGACCGGCTTGTCGATCAAATCGAAAATCGGCTTGGGATAAATCCCGATCCACACCATGACGGCGACCAGCGCCACCATCAGACCGAGCTCGCGACGATTCAGATCGCGAATGTTCTTGTTGGCAGGATTGTCGAGCGGTCCCCAGAACACCCGCTGATACAGCCACAACAGATATGCGGCGCCGAGAACGATGCCGATGGCGGCGAAAACAGCCCACCAGATGTTCCGATTGGCAGCGCCGAGAAGGATCGTGAACTCACCGATGAATCCATTCAGCGCCGGAAGTCCCATCGACGAGAGCGCGGCAATGAGAAAGAGCGTCGCGTACATCGGCATCTGCTTCGCGAGACCGCCGTAATCGGCGATCATGCGGCTGTGCCGGCGCTCGTAGATGATTCCGACCAGCAGGAAGAGCGCGCCGGTCGAGATGCCGTGATTGATCATCTGGATCACGGAACCCTTGATGCCCATTGGATTCAGCGCGAACATGCCCAGCATCACGAAGCCGAGGTGCGAGACCGATGAATAGGCAATGAGCTTCTTCATGTCCTTCTGCACCAGCGTGACCAGCGCGCCGTAGATGATTCCGACGATGGAGAGGCCGATGATGAAGGGCAGCCAATCGAGAGTGGCCTGGGGAAGAATCGGCAGCGCGACGCGAACGAAGCCGTAGGTTCCCATCTTCAGCAGGACCGCCGCCAGAATGATCGATCCCGCCGTCGGCGCCTCGGTATGGGCGTCGGGAAGCCAGGTGTGGAACGGAAACATGGGGACCTTGATCGCAAAGCCGAAGAAAAAGCCCGCGAAGATCCAGCGCTGCAGGCTCACCGGAATCAGATGCCCGATGTTGTGGTACTGCAGCATCGAGAAGCTGTAGCCGTTGCCGAGTCCGGCGATGTGCAGGAACGGAATCCCGGCGTCGTTGAAGAAGTACAGCGCCAGGATCGACAGCAGCATCAGCACCGAACCGGCCAGGGTGTACAAAAAGAATTTGATGGCGGCGTAGAGCTTTCGCGGTCCGCCCCAGATGCCGATGATGAAGTACATCGGCACCAGCATCACTTCCCAGAAAACGTAGAAGAGGAAGAAATCGAGCGCGCAGAACGTGCCGATCATTCCGGTCTGCAGCAGAAGCAGCAGGACGTAGTACTCCTTCTGCCGATAATCGATGGCTGAGAACGACGACCAGATCGCGATGACGCCCATGAACGTCGTCAGCACGATCAACAGCAGCGCGATGCCGTCGATGCCGAAGTCGTACTTCACGCCCAGCGACGGGATCCAGTCGCGCGTCCATCGGAATTGAAAAAGTCGGTCGCCGCCCACGCGCGGATCGAAGTACCACCACAGAAAAAGCGAGACCACAAAGTCCACCGCCGCCACCATGGTCGCGAAGTAGCGGATTTTCTTCGGGTCGCTCAAAAAAAAGAGAATGAACGCCGCGCCCAGCAGCGGCAGATAGGTGACGACGTTCAGAATCCCGATGTCCATCCAGTCTCCCCTTCACTCCGTTCAGGGCTTCAGAAACAGATAGATGACGGCGATCAGTACGATGCCGCCTCCCATCACCAGCGCATAGTTCTGCACAAATCCGGTCTGCATCCGGCGAAAGAGTCGCGAGCCCGCCCCGGCGCTGAACGCCAGACCGTTGACCGCGCCGTCGACGATGAATGTGTCGATGAGCGACGAGCCGTGGCCGAAGACGTACACCGTCACGTGGCGCGTCAGATTGACGAGTCCATCGATGATGTTGGCGTCGAACCACGACAGCGCGCGGCTGAAGACGATCGTTCCGCGCACGAAGGTCGCGTTGTAAAACTCGTCGACGTAGTACTTGTTCGTGATCAGACCGTGGATTGGCGCAAATCGCGTTGCCAGACGGGTGGCCGTGGTCCACTGCGGATCGCGTTTGTAAAAGCGCGTCGCGATGAAGATTCCGACCAGCGCGATGCCGACCGAAAGCGCCATCAGCAACAGCTCTTCCCATTGCGGCGCTTCGTGGAAATGAAATTGATGCTCGCCCAGCGGCAGCAACACCGGCTCGAGCCAGCGCTGGAATGGGGTCGGGAAACCCCCGCCTAATGCTGCCGGCCACCCGATCCACCCGCCAATAATGGAAAGTATCGCGAGGATCATCAGAACGCCGGTCATTACCAGTGGCGATTCATGCGGCGTATGCGCGTCGGCGTGATGTCCGTGCGCTTTGTCGGAATGCACGTCGCCCTGATCGAGATGCTTTTGGTCGGAAATGAGATCGTGTCCGCCGTGGGCCGGCTCCGACGTCTCGATGCCGACGACGTTCGCGCCGCGATACTCGCCGGAGAACGTCATGAAGTAGAGACGGAACATGTAGAACGCTGTCAGGCCGGCGCCGAACGCTCCCACGATCCAGATCTTCCAGGAAAACCCGAACGAGCCGGAGAGAATCTCATCCTTTGAATAGAAGCCCGCGAAGAGCGGCATGCCGGCGATGGCCAGGCAGGCGACCAGCATCGTCCATCGCGTCTGGGGCATGTATTTGCGAAGTCCGCCCATCTTGCGCATGTCCTGCTCACCGCCGCATCCGTGAATGACGGAACCGGCGCCGAGGAAGAGGCACGCTTTAAAGAAGGCGTGCGTCATGAGGTGGAAAATCGCGGCCGTGAACGCGCCCACGCCGGCGCCGAGGAACATGTAGCCGAGCTGCGAGACGGTGGAGTAGGCCAGAACTTTCTTGATGTCGTTCTGCGCCAGACCGATCGTGGCCGCGAACACCGCCGTCGCCAATCCGACCAGCGCCACCACCATCATCGCGACCGGCGAGAGCCGGAACAGCACATTCGATCGCACCACCATGTACACGCCGGCAGTGACCATGGTGGCGGCATGGATGAGCGCGGAGACCGGCGTCGGTCCGGCCATGGCGTCGGGCAGCCAGACATAGAGAGGGATCTGCGCCGATTTTCCGCACGCGCCGACAAAGAGCAGCAGGCAGATGGCGGTCGCGATGCCGGAGTAGTGGAGCGGATGTGCCGAGGCCATCGCGAAGACCTTGTTGTAGTCCCCGCTGCCGAAGGTGTTGAAGATCAGAAAGATGCCGAGGATGAAGCCGAAGTCGCCGATGCGGTTGACGATGAATGCTTTCTTGCCGGCGTCGGCCGCGAAGTTCTTGTCATAGTAGAAGCCGATCAGCAGATACGAGCAGAGTCCCACGCCCTCCCACCCCACGAACATGACGACGTAGTTCGCGCCTAACACCAGCAACAGCATCATGAACATGAACAGATTGAGATAGGCGAAGAAGCGCGTGTATCCGGTCTCGTGCGCCATGTAGCCGGTGGCGTAGACGTGAATGAGGAACCCGATCCAGGTGACGACCATCAGCATGGTCAGCGACAGCGGATCGATGCGCAGCGCGAAGTCGATCATGAAATTCGAAAGCGACCCGCCCATGACGTGTCCGATTCCGGCCGGAATCCACGTGAAGTAGCTGTGTTCCCACGGCTGCTGATACGCGATCAACATCCACGCCGCCAGGATCGCGGACATCCCGGTCGAAGCGAGCGCCAGGAAATTGGTGACGGCGCGGTTCTTCGGCTGTAGCGGCTTCGCGAACGCGCGCACGCCGTTGCAAAGCGCACCGATCGCGGGAAGCAGCGGGATCATTAATAGAATCGTCGTCATGCCGCTTTGCCTCGAGTGGCCGGTGGCCGGTGGCCGGTGGCCGAGGCCTTGAGTCGCACAGGCAACTGGCAACCGGCAACCGGCAACCTAACCATTCAGCTCCCGCGCTTCGTCAACATTTACCGTACTCTTTAATCGGTACAATTGAATGATGATCGCCAGCCCGACCGCCGCCTCCCCCGCCGCCACCGTGATGATGAAAATCGCGAAGACCTGGCCGTCGAGCGATGACAGTCGATGCGAGAACGCCACGAGATTGACGTTGACAGCGTTGAGCATCAGCTCGATCGCCATCAGTACCGTGATCATGTTGCGGCGGATGATCACGCCCACCAGTCCCACCGCGAACAGAGTGCCCGACAGCATCAGATAGGCTTCGGTGCTAGGCATGTGACTCCTGAGGTGCCGCGCGCCGCGTGCCGGGTGCAGGGATGATCTCGGCACGCGGTACGCGGCACGCGGCGCGACTGCTAGGCACTCATGGCCTCCTTGACGTCCTTCTCGGTCTCGACTTTTTCGAGGATGAAATCGGGCGCTGTCTCTTCCTCCAGCGCGGTCAGCTCGCGCTTCCCGATCACGATCGCACCGATCATGGCGACCAGCAGAAAGAGCGAGGCAACCTCAAACGGCACCAGATACTCCCGATACAGCGCCATCCCCACCGCCTCGGAATTCCCCACCACCGTGGCGCGGCGCAAAAGCTTGCGTTGCGTCGTGCCATCGGGAAGCTTCACGCGCCGGTGGCGGTAGGTGTAGGTCGTCCGTAACAGTTGTTCGTTGTCGACCGGATCGTGATAAACGCCGGTGCGGATGACGGTCGCGAACAGAATGAAGACCGCCAGGCCGACCGCGAATCCACCCTTCCAGAATCGCGACAGGACTCTCTCGTCGGGAAGATGGCGGACATTGATCAGCATCACCACGAAGAGAAAAAGGACCATGATGCCGCCGGCGTAGACCAGCACCTGCACGGCCGCCACGAATTCGGCGGCCTTCATCACGAAGAGCACTGCTACGCACAGAAAGGTGAGCAGCAGGAAGAGCGCGGAATGCACCGGGTTGCGCATCCCGACCACCAGAATGGATGAGGCGACGGCGATCGTGCCGATGATGAAGAAGACGATGAGCCCCGGCGTCACTCCACTCCCCCGGCGATGCGCTTTCCTTCCGGAATGAGCGGCGGCTCTTCTTCGGGCGGCAATCCAGGATAGTCGGGACGGTGTTCCCAATATTCGAGCTGCTGCATGTTGAAGTACAGATCATTCCGATCGTACGACGCGAGCTCGTAGGTCTTGGTGGTCAGCCAGATCGACTTCGGCTTGGTCGGGCACGCTTCTTCGCACAGCGAACAGAACATGCAGCGCTTGACGTCGATGTCGTAGCGATCGAGGACCTTGAGCTTTTTCATCTTTCCATCGACTTCGCGCTGCTCGTCGTGGACGTCGATGTAGATGATGTCGATCGGGCACGCCACTGCGCACAGCTTGCACGCGATGCAGCGGTCGAACGAGAAACGGAACATTCCTCGAAAACGACTGGCAGGATCGAGCCGCTCTTCGGGATAGCGGATGGTGACCTTGGGACGGAATAGCTCGCGCAGAGTTGTCTTCAGCCCCTCGAGCATGTCGAGGAGCAGGAAGCGCTCGCTCCACTTAGGCTTCGGATACTCGACTTGCATGCACCCTCTTCGGTTTCATGTAGTAGACGACGGCGGCCAGCACGGCGATGCCGATCCAGTACATCAGCCGCTCCTGTCCCGCCAGAATGAAAATCGCAGTCACGAAGATGTTTCCGAGCGCGAGCGGAATCATCCACTTCCATCCCAGGTCCATCAACTGGTCGAAGCGGAAGCGGGGGAAGGTCGCGCGGAACCAGATGTAGACCAGCATGAAGGTCATCACCTTGACGAAGAAAATCAGCGTGCCGATCAGGCCTCCGAGCCATCCCCAGTGCCGCAGCGCACTCGATGTCAGTCCATAGCCGAACATCGCCAGCGTCCAGCCGCCGAAGTAGAGACTGACCAGCAAACAGCAGTTCACCAGCATGGCGGAGTATTCGGCAAGCATGAAGAAGGCGAACTTCATCGCGGAATACTCGGTGTGATAACCGGCCACCAGCTCCGATTCCGCTTCCGGCAAATCGAACGGCGTGCGGTTGTTCTCGGCATTCATCGCAACGAAAAAGATGAAACACGCCACGATCTGCGGAATGAAGTTCCAGGCGTTTTGTGCCTGGTAATCGACGATCTTCACCAGATCGAGACTGCCGGTGATCATCAACACGCCGACGATCGAGAGACCGAAGGGTACTTCGTACGACACCATCTGCGCCGCCGAGCGCAGTCCGCCCATCAGCGAGTATTTATTGTTCGATGCCCAGCCGCCGAGGATGATCCCGTACACGCCGGTCGAAGTGAGCGCGAGCACCAGGAGAATCGCGACATTGGTGCGCGCGGCGACATACGTTGGTGGCGGACCGAACGGAATGAGGCAGTAGACCAGAAACGTGGGGATCAGGGGAAGGATCGGGCCGAGAAAGTACGCGACTTTCTCGGCGCTGGACGGAACGATGTCTTCCTTGAGAAGGAACTTGATCGGATCGGCGATGATCTGCAGCAGACCGTGCCAGCCTACGCGATTTGGTCCGCGGCGCGCCTGAACGAAGCCGAGGAGCCGCCGCTCGACCCAGTTCATGGCGGCGACGATCACCTGCACGATGATGAACGCCACCAGAAACTTGACCAGAGGCCAGACCAGATACTGCATCCAGGCGTTCATCTCGCGCCTCCGGCGCTCGAAGGCAGAAGGCAGAAGGCAGAAGGCAGAAGTGATCCGCCTCCGATTTCTGCCTTCTGCCCTCTGCCTTCTGCCTTCTGCCTTCTGCCTTCTGCCTTTCTCATCGGTCGACTTCTCCGAGAACGATATCAATGGTACCGATCAGCGCGACCAGGTCGGACACCAGGTGCCCTCTCGCCATCACCGGTAGCGCCTGCAGATTCACGAACGATGGCGGGCGGACGCGCAATCGATACGCGTTCTGTGTCTTGCCGTCGCTGACGATGTAGTAGCCGAGCTCCCCTTTCGGCGATTCGATCGAATGGTAGACCTCGCCTTCCGGCGGACGGATGACGCGCGAGATTTTGGCTTTGATGTCGCCGGCCGGCGTCGCTTTGACCATGGGGATGCACTGCCGCAGGATTCGATTTGACTGTCGCATCTCCGCCATGCGCACCAGGTAGCGGTCGTAGGTGTCGCCGTTTTTTCCAACCGGGATCTCGAACTGCAATTCGGGATAGCACTCGTACGGCTGCGCGCGCCGCAGGTCCCATTCCAGACCCGTTCCCCGAAGCGGCGGCCCGGTGATGCCCCATTCGATCGCCTCTTCGGTCGTGATGACTCCGATCCCGATCGTGCGTCGCTTCCAGATCCGATTGTTCGTGAGCAGCGATTCGTATTCATCGACGGCGGCGTCGAATTTTCCGATGAATGTTTCGAGATCGTCGAGCCATCCGGCGGGGAGGTCATCGGGCATGCCGCCGATGCGCATGCAGTTGAGAGTCAGGCGCGCGCCGCAGTAGGTCTCGAAAAGATCGAGCACCTGCTCGCGCTCGCGGAAGCAGTAGAAAAACGGCGTCATCGCGCCGATGTCGATCGCGTGCGTCGCGAGCCACAGCAGATGCGACGAGATCCGCTGCAGCTCCGAGAGCATCACGCGCATGAGCTGCGCCCGTTTCGGGATCTGCCTGGTGATGCCCATCAGCTTCTCGACCGCTTCCACGAAGCCGAGGTTGTTGGTGGCGGCGGCGACGTAGTCCATGCGGTCGGTGTGCGGGATGCACTGCGGATACGGCATGTTCTCGAAGAGCTTCTCGGTCCCGCGATGGAGATAGCCGATGATCGGCTTGGCGTCGATGATCCGTTCGCCGTCGACCTTCAGCAACACTCGCAGCACTCCGTGCGTGGACGGGTGTTGGGGGCCGAAGTTCACTTCCATCTCGTGGACGTCGAACATTTACTTGCCGGCTGCCGTGAGCAGCTCCTTCAATTTCATCTCCGTTTCCGCCTCGCCGGGCACGCACAGCGTCGGATCTTTCGACTCTCCGCTCGCGAGTGCTGCCGCATAGCCTTCGCAGTCCCAGCCGCAGGCGGTGCAGTCGGTCTGCGCCATGGCGGCGAACAATTTGTCTTTCAGCGATCCGTCTTTGGCGAGCTCGAGCCGCTGCGGCATCGGCATCTCGGGGTCGTGCCACGGCGCTTCTTCGGTCGGCTTGGCTGTCTCGGCGACCTGACTGGCAAGCTCGGGCGCGGGCGGCTGTTGCGTTCCCGCTTTCGCCCGGGCAGCGATCGACGCCGCAGGCCACGTGCCGTAATGCTTCCACTCGCCTTTGTACATGTTGACGTCTTTGACGTCCTTGCCGGTCGATCCCGCTTTCGGTCCGCCGCCCTCGGGAAAAACTTCCGGGTAGATGCGCGCGCCGGTGTCGATGCCACGCACCGGAAAATCCTTTCGTAGCGGATGGCCGTTGAAGCCTTCCCACATCAGGATGCGCTCGAGATTCGGATGGCCGTCGAAGTGGATGCCCATCATGTCGAAGGTCTCGCGCTCATGCCAGTTAGCGGTCTTCCACACCGAGGTCACGGACGGTACGACCCCGTCCGAGAAAACCTTCAAACGGATGCGAGCATTTTTGCGAAACGAATAGAGCATGTAGGCGACCCCGTAGCGCGCCCCGCTCCATCCGGGATACTTCGAGTAATCGACGCCGGTGAGGTCGACCAGATAGTTGAAGCCGTCGTCCTTGAAGGCCTTGGCGACCTCGCGGATGCGATCGGCCGCGACCGAGAGCGTGATCTCGCCCGCGAATTCTTTTGCGTCCGTGATGGCTTCGCCGGCGCGTGCGACCCCCGCTGCGACCAGCGGGTCGCGTTTGATTTCGTCGGCGGTGCGGGCAGGGGATGCTGTTGCGGTCTCGGCCAACTACGCTCCCTCGAATTCCTTTCCGGCCGCTTCCATCAGAGTCTTGAGCATGTCGAGTGTCTCGCTCTCGCCGGGTACGCAGAGCGAAATGTCTTTCGTCTCGCCGGTCGCGATGGCCTCGGCGTAGCCTTCGCAGTCCCAACCGCACGCGCCGCAATCGGTCTGCGCCATGGCCGCGAACAATTTGGTTTTGAGATCGCCGTCTTTCGCCATTTCCATGCGCTCGGGGAGCGTGAGGTGCTCATCGTGGAATGGGACCGAAGGGGCGGCCGGCGCTTCAGGAGCAGGCGCCTCCATGACGGCCGCCTCGGTCTGTGTGGCGATGGGCGCCTCGCCCGCCGCTGGGCCGGCGGGGGCGCCGGCCCCCACACTAGCCTTCGGCGCCGGCTTCGGCTTCTCCGGCGTGGGCACGCGCTTCACACCTGACATTGGCGCCGGTTTGAGCTGCTCGATGCGCAGTGCCGGGCCCTCATGGACCGGGCGGAGTGAATCGCGAACTGCAGCGCGCGCGAAGTCGTACGACTCGCCGCCTTTGCGCAGCACGTGCATTTTCTCGATCTTCTTCTGCAGCTCCATGAGTCCCCACATCAGCGCTTCGGGACGTGGAGGACAGCCGGGGACGTAGACGTCAACGGGGACGAGACGATCGACTCCCTGCGTCACGGCATAGGTGTCGTACGGACCGCCGCACGTCGCGCACGATCCCATGGCGATGACCCATTTCGGATCGGGCATCTGGTCGTAGAGTCGCCGGACGATGGGCGCCATCTTCTCGACGACGGTGCCCGCAACGATCATGAGGTCAGATTGTCGCGGCGTGGCGCGGAAAACCTCCGCGCCGAACCGCGCCATGTCGTGGCGCGGGTCGAGCACCGCCATCATCTCGATGGCGCAACAGGCCAGGCCGAACTGCATCGGCCACAGCGACGACTTCCGCGCCCAATTGAAGAACTTGTCGACTTTGGTGGTGAGGATGTTGCCTGCTGTGCCGGGCGCGAAATCGAAGCGGTTTTCGATCAGACCCATGAAAGGACCTTCCTCTTCCAAGCGTAGAAGTAACCGATCAGCAGGATCGCGAGAAAGACCGCCATCTCGACTGCGCCAAACCATCCGAGCTGCTTGAACCGGATCGCCCACGGGAAGAGGAAGACTGTCTCCACGTCGAAGATGATGAAGAGCACGGCGATGAGGAAGTACCGCACCGAGAAGCGGTGATCGAAAGCGTACGAGCTTGCCGGGACCCCGCACTCATACGGTTCGAGCTTCACCTTGTTCGCGCGCGACGCCCGAACGAGCGGCGCGAGAACGAACAGCGTCAAAACCGGCAGTGAGAGAACGATGAGTGCAGCTACCAGCAACACCGAGTAGTTGGCCATATTTTGCTGGTCAGCGAGACCGCCGTAATTGTAAACGGGCTAGAGAGATAGTCAACCTGATCGGCCTGAGAAATTTCAAATTTCGAATTTCGAATGAAAAATGAAGAATTGCTCCGCGTCATTCTTCATTCTTAGTTTTTCATTTGAAATTTGAAATTCAAAAGAGCTTCCTTTGGAATGACCACCCCCCCGCCCGCACACCGTTTCCCTGCACCAGCACCCGCATTTCCTCGCCAATTCCGTCCGGTAACACGAGCCGACGCGCTTCTTCACGCCTCTCGCGGACTTCCAGTGCTTGGTCAGCATTTGCCGCTCGGACGTCATCGAGCGGCGCGAGAAACTCGTGCTCCGTCGCGCCGGCAGCCAGGAGAAACTTCGCCTGACGATCGAAGAAGAGAGTCGTGAATCCATTGCGCTCGCCCGTCCGCTGCAGATCGCTGAAGTTGATGTGCGCCGTCAGATCCTGCTGCCCCGGTCTCGCAAGCAGATCGCGCGAGACCTGATGTCCGGAGTACGCGGCCGCCGTACCAAACTGCCGAGCGCGTCCCGAAAAAAGTCGCTTTTCGGGATAGCCGTAATCGAACGTCACGATCAATCCGCGCGTCACGAATCGGCAGATCTCCTCATACAGCGATTCCCATTCGAGAGAGACGTCCACGAATTGGCCGTCGTGCAGCTCAATGCCGCGCTCCTCAAAGTAGTCCTCGTACGCCCCCTCGGCTTCGTGTTCGCTCCAGTCAAGCGCACCGTCGCGCTCGGTCACCCACAACTCGTGAAGATGTTCGCCGCGCATCACCAGCCGCCCGAATGGCAGCGCGTCGAATAGCTCGTTGCAGATGATGAGCTGTGCATCGCCACCGGGAACATCCGCGAGATTCGTGGTGAAGTTGACGCCTTCGCGATGGCTCACTCGATCGAGCGATCGGTCCACGCCCCAGAATTGCGCGTTCTCGGCCGGCTTGTATAGAGAATGGGTAAGCGATCCGTCCCCGCAGCCCACATCCACAATAGTGGACATTCCGCCGTCAACTAATGCCCTAAATTCGGAAATTAGCAGGCTCAGCACGAAGGAAAATAGCGGGCTGATCTGGGGGGACGTGACAAAATCGCCCGTTTTTCCCACCGGAGACTCCCCGCGGGCGTAATAGCCGAGCTCGGGATAGTAAAGCGCGACTTCCACGAAATCGCGAAACGGTAAGTCGCTATCTTGGAGCATTTTGTGCAAGGGGCCGGAAAGGGAACGCCCGGAGTTCATCCGGCGATCGTACACCTCTGATGCGACGTGGATAACGAATTATTAGGACGGATGGCATCTCAGTTGCGATACCTGAGGGTCGGTCAATCAACAGGGAGGAGAAAAATGAAAAAGTACATCGCAATGCTTCTGACCGTGCTTGTGGCTGCTCTGCCGACATTCGCGCAGACGACCGATGATCACGCGAAGGCCAAAAAGGGCGCTGTGATCGGCGGCGTGGCAGGCGCCATCGCGGGCGCAGTCATCGGCAACAACCGAGGACACCACAGTTCCAAGCGTGGCGCAGTGGTCGGCGGAATCGCCGGTACGGCGGCTGGTGCAATCGTCGGCGCCATGATGGACAAGCAGGAACGCGAGCTCCGGCAGATCCAGGGAGTGGACGTCACTCGCACCGCACCGGATGAAGTGAGGGTGACGGTGAAGAACGAAGTGCTCTTCGACTTCAATTCGTCTGAGCTGCGGTCGGCCTCGCGCGCATCGCTTCGCGACATGTCGGATGTGTTCCAGAAGTATCCCGACACGACGCTCTATGTTGAAGGACACACCGACTCGATCGGCTCCGCCTCCTACAACAAGCGCCTGTCGCTCCGGCGTGCAGATTCAGTCGCTAATTACCTCGAAGAGCTCGGGGTGAAAGGCGGCCGCGTCAATACCTACGGCTTCGGCAAGTCGCAGCCGCGTGCTACCAATAGCACCGCTGCCGGCCGTCAGTTGAACCGCCGCGTCGAGATTCACGTCCGCGCCAACGCATCCTAAGTAGTAAAGTGAAAGGCGCTCCCGAACGCGGAGCGCCTTTCTATTTCTTCGGAGGCAGTTAATGATCCGCAAAGCGTCAGCCCTTTTCTTCGCCACAGTTTTTGTTGTGGCGTGCGCGAGCAGCAATCCTGACGACCCGAACCAGAAAGCGAAACGCGGTGCCGGCGTCGGCGCGGCAGCGGGAGCCGTCGTGGGTGCGATCATCGGCAATCAGTCGGGCAATCCGCGCACGGGGGCGGCGGTTGGCGCAGCGATCGGCGCTGCCGCCGGCGGAGCCATTGGTCATCGGATGGACCAGCAGCAGAAAGAGCTGCAGCAGATTCCCGGCGTCGAGGTGACGCGGCCGGCGGAGAACGAGATCGCTGTTCAGCTGACGAACGACATCCTCTTCGACTTCAATTCGGCGGCTCTTCGTCCCGAATCACGGCAGACGCTTCGCGACCTTGCGAGCAACTTCCAACGCTATCCAGATGAGACTGTGAGCGTGGAAGGCCACACCGACAACGTCGGCTCTCCGGAATACAACCAGGGACTTTCCGAGAGGCGTGCTTACAGCGTCCGTGACTATCTCGCGGATCAGAGCGTTGCTCCTTCTCGCATCTCGGCGATCGGCTACGGTGAGACGAAGCCCAAGTCATCGAACGACACGCCGGAAGGCCGCCAGCTCAACCGCAGAGTCGAGATCCACATCCGCGCCACGCAAGGATGATGGGTGAGAGGGGCGTGTTACAATCCGCGCCCCAAATATCCCGCCCCTGTGATTCGCGGCGGGATCTTCACCGCACTCACGGAGGAATTATGAAGTCCTGGATCACGCGCGTGCTGGTCCTCGCCACGCTTCTGGTCTGTGTCGGGACCGCCGCTCATGCAGCGGAGGCGACCGCGGCGCGGACGGAGGCGAATCTGGTGCTGCCGGACCTCCGCTCCGTCTCCTTTCTGGGCATGACCGGACAGTCGCTGCTCATCGGAGGCCTTTTCGTCTGCATCCTGGGCGGCGTCTTCGGACTGGTGATGTTCGTGCGCCTGCGCGGACTGCCGGTGCATCGCTCGATGCGCGAAATCTCGGAGCTCATTTATGAAACCTGCAAGACGTATCTGATCACGCAGGGAAAATTCATCGCGGTTTTGTGGGCATTCATCGCCGTGATCATGGTCGTCTACTTCGGCGCGCTGCGGCATTACGACGCGTTGCGCGTGATCACCATCGTCGTCTTCAGCATCGTCGGCATCCTCGGCAGCTATGGCGTGGCGTGGTTTGGAATCCGGATCAACACCTTCGCGAATTCGCGATCGGCGTTTGCCTCGCTGGGCGGAAAGCCGTTCCCGACTTACGCGATCCCCTTGGAAGCCGGGATGTCGATCGGCATGCTGCTGATTTCGACCGAGCTGGTGATGATGCTCATCATCCTGCTCTTCGTCCCGCGCGATTACGCCGGCCCGTGCTTCATCGGGTTCGCGATCGGCGAATCGCTCGGCGCGGCGGCGCTCCGCATCGCGGGCGGCATCTTCACCAAGATCGCCGACATCGGCTCCGATCTGATGAAGATCGTCTTCAACATCAAAGAAGATGACGCCCGCAATCCCGGCGTCATCGCAGACTGCACCGGCGACAACGCCGGCGACTCGGTCGGCCCGACCGCCGATGGCTTCGAGACCTACGGCGTGACCGGAGTCGCGCTCATCACCTTCATTCTGCTGGCGGTCGTCGATCCCACCGTGCAGACGCAACTGCTGGTGTGGATCTTCGCGATGCGCGTGCTGATGATCATCACCGCGGCCGTTTCGTACTGGCTCAACGCCGCCATCGCCAAAGCGCGATTCAAAGACTCACCCAGCTTCAACTTCGAGACTCCCCTCACGACACTGGTCTGGATCACGTCCATCGTGTCGATCGGCGTCACCTACGCGATGTCGTACCTGCTCATTCCGACGCTCGGCGGCGACAACACCATGTGGTGGAAGCTCTCCACCATCATCACCTGCGGCACGCTGGCCGGAGCGATCATCCCCGAGCTCGTCAAAGTCTTCACGTCCACCGAATCGCGCCACGTTCGCGAGATCGTCACGGCCTCGCGCGAGGGCGGCCCCTCGCTCAACATTCTCTCCGGCCTCATCGCCGGAGACTTCAGCGCCTACTGGATGGGCCTGGCCATCGTGCTGCTGATGGGAATCGCGGCGGCCATCAGCGGACTGTTCCCGGCCGGCGTCATGATCGCGCCGGCGGTCTTCGCCTTCGGTCTGGTGGCTTTCGGCTTCCTCGGCATGGGTCCGATCACGATCGCGGTCGACTCGTACGGACCGGTGACCGATAACGCGCAGTCGGTGTTCGAGCTGTCGCAGATCGAGACACTTCCCGGAATCGAGGAGGAGATCAATCGCGATTTCGGATTCCGTCCGTCATTCGAACGCGCCAAGGGCTACCTCGAAGCAAACGACGGCGCCGGCAACACGTTCAAAGCGACCGCCAAACCGGTGCTCATCGGTACGGCCGTCGTCGGCGCGACGACGATGATCTTCTCGATCATCGTGATACTCACCAACGGTCTGACGCGCGACATGGACAAGCTCACGCTCCTCCATCCGCAATTCCTCCTCGGCCTGATCATCGGCGGCGCGATGATTTACTGGTTCACAGGAGCGTCGACGCAGGCCGTATCGACCGGCGCGTATCGCGCCGTCGAATTCATCAAGCGCAACATTCGACTCGATGCCGGCGCCGAGAAAGCGTCGGTCGAGGATTCGAAAAAAGTCGTCGAGATCTGCACGCAGTATGCGCAGAAGGGGATGTTCAACATCTTTCTGACAGTCTTCTTCGCAACGCTGGCCTTCGCGTGCTTCGAGCCGTTCTTCTTCATCGGATATTTGATCTCGATCGCGCTGTTCGGCCTGTATCAGGCGATCTTCATGGCCAACGCCGGCGGCGCCTGGGACAACGCCAAGAAAATTGTCGAGGTCGAGCTGAAGGAAAAAGGAACAGCGCTGCACGCGGCGACGGTCGTCGGCGACACCGTCGGCGATCCGTTCAAGGACACGTCATCGGTCGCGATGAACCCGATCATCAAGTTCACCACGCTCTTCGGCCTTCTGGCGGTCGAGCTGGCGGTCGAGATGACGCGTTCCGGACGGGCGGGACTGACGCGCGTACTCTCGGCGGTCTTCCTGCTGATCTCGATGTTCTTCGTGTACCGCTCGTTCTACGGAATGCGAATTCAGGTGCAGGCCGAGGAGCCGCAGCGCAAGGCCGTCGCGGCGTAAGCCGTCACCCGGTCCCGCTTCGCGGGACCACCCTCTCCCCGCTCGCGGGGAGAGGGACGGGGTGAGGGGCGCCACCACATGCGCGATAAGACTTTCACCATACGAACGAGCGCACGCGAGCAGATCGTCATCATCACCGATGAGGTGCAGCGCGCGCTCGCCGATCTCACCGACGGCGACGGCATCTGCACGGTCGTGACGCCTCACACCACGTGCGCGATCTCCGTCAATGAAAATGCCGATCCCGACGTGCCGGCCGATCTCACCAAAGCGCTGCGTGCGCTCGTTCCCGACGTGAAATTCCGGCACAGCGAGGGCAACTCCGACGCGCACTTTCTGTCGATGCTCATCGGCACATCGCTCTCATGGCCCTATCGCAATGGAAAGTTGATCTTCGGGACGTGGCAGGGCATCTACTTCATCGAGCTCGATGGGCCCCGCAGCCGCAAGGTGACCGTCTACGTGAACGATTGACGATTACCCAGTCGCGATCTCGAGTGCGTCTTGGTCGAACCGTTTGGTCAAGTCCGAGAAATACACGAGGCCGATGATTGCACCGCCGACAAGGGGCTCGAGGGTCTCGACGTGGCACCAGTTGCAGTCGTTACCGACGGACCCGAAGCGGCGACCAGCAGAATCCACGCTGCCCAGGCGCCAACGTAGAGAATTCGAGCCGGCCACCAGTAATTCAGTAGCCCGATCCACGAGACCAGAGTAACCACCGCGATGCCCGCCCAGAGCGGAAACCACACCGTGTGGGTTAGGCTCGCGTGACGCGAACTCACGTAGTCGCGCAGGGGCGGCGGAAGGGTTGAGCTCAACACGAAATCCCCTGCCAGGGTGAGCATGACCAAGACGAAGTCTGCTACGACGAGAATGAGGAGTACTCGGTCGTTTCGCATCGCCGCCTCCTTCCAAATCTTACGAGGTTTCGCGGCAGCAGGTTGCGGCGCATGACACATGTCATGCCGATCCTCTGACGTTCTCCAGTGTTGTTTCCCGCCGGACGAGCCGATCGTGGAGGCATGAACACACCGGCAGAACTAAACGGAGTCACCAGGCGATTCGGCACGACGGTTGCGCTCGACAATGTCACTCTCACCATTCGGCCGGCCGAGCTGGTCGCGCTTCTCGGACCCAACGGCGCTGGAAAAACCACCGCCGTGCGTTTGCTGCTCGGCCTCACCCGTGTGGACTCGGGATCGGTGTCCGTTTTCGGACTCGATCCGCGCCGGCCGCGCAACCGCGTCCGCACCGGCGCCATGCTGCAGGTCGGACGCGTTCCGGAGACGCTCCGCGTCGCCGAACACATCGATCTTTTCTCCAGCTACTACGCGAATCCATTGCCGAGCGCGGAGGTCATCGCGATCGCGGGCCTGCGCGGATTGGAGCGCCGTCTTTTCGGCGAGATCTCCGGCGGTCAGAAGCAGCGCCTGCTCTTCGCGCTGGCGATCTGCGGCGACCCCGATCTGCTGATCCTCGACGAGCCAACCGTCGGCCTCGATGTCGACGCACGCCGAGGCATCTGGGAACAAATTCGCCGCTTTGTCGGGAAAGGCGGCGCGGTGCTGCTCACGACGCACTATCTTCAGGAGGCCGACTCGCTTGCCGATCGGATCATCGTCATCGATCATGGCCGAGTCATCGCAGAAGGTTCGCCGGCCGAGATCAAAACGCGCGTCTCGGGCAAGCGAATCCGCTGCTCGACCGCGCTGCCGCCGGAACAGCTCACGGCATTGCCGTTCGTCACCAGCGCGACCCGCGATGGAGTGATCATGGAAGTACTGACATCCAACAGCGAGGCGGTCGTGCGCGAGCTGCTGGCGCGCGATCGGTCGCTGTCGAATCTGGAAGTGACCAGCGCCGGTCTCGAAGAAGCGTTTCTCTCGCTCACCAAGGAGGTCGCATGATGCGAGTTCACCTGCTCGAATTGAAGTACGAGTTCCTGAAAATGTTTCGGCTGCCGGCGTACGTGATTCCCACGCTGGCGTTCCCTTTGATCTTCTACATTTTCTTCGGCCTGGCATTCGGACAGAAGGCAGCCGCTTCCTATCTCATCGCCACTTACGGGGCGTTCGGCGTGATCGGCGCCTCGCTCTTCGGCTTCGGCGTGAGCGTGGCGGTGGAGCGCGGCCAGGGATGGCTGCAGGTCAAACGCGCAACGCCGATGCCGCTGAGCGCGTGGTTCGGAGCCAAGATCGGCATGGCGCTGCTGTTCAGTTCCATCATCGTCGCCTGTCTCTCGCTCCTCGGCATCTTCCTCGGCGGCGTCCATTTCGCGCCAACGGTGTGGCCGCTGTTGTTCATCGCTCTGGTCGCCGGTGCGCTGCCGTTCTGCGCGCTCGGGCTGATGATCGGCTACTTCGCCGGACCAAACTCCGCGCCGGCAATCGTGAACATCGTCTACCTGCCCATGTCTTTTCTGTCGGGGTTGTGGATTCCGATCGAGTTCATGCCGAAGTTTCTCCAGAAGATCGCGCCCGTGCTTCCACCGTTTCATCTTTCACAGCTCGCGCTCATCATCATCGGCGCCGCCAAAGGCTCGGCCATCGTCCACATTCTCGCGCTGGTTGCGTTCACGCTGCTCTTTCTCGTGCTGGCGACCATTGCCTATCGTCGCGATGAAGGAAAGGTATACGGTTAATTATGATAATAATGCTTACGTTTCTGGCATCGGTCACCGCAATTCAAAACGTCCGGCTGTTCGACGGGAAAAAAGTCACGCCCTCCGCGACCATCGTATTCAGCGAAAGCGGAATCGCAGCCTCGGCCAAAGTGCCTGACGGAGCGACGGTCATCGACGGAACCGGCAAGACGCTGCTCCCCGGGCTGATCGACGCGCACACGCATGTCTTCCCGGGAAGCCTGGAGCGCGCACTGCGCTTCGGCGTGACGACCGAGCTCGATATGTTCACGTCGGCCGAACTGGCGCAGAAGCTGAAGGCCGAGCAGAAAAACAACGGAGCGCCGAGCCGCGCCGATCTGTACTCTGCGAATATTCTCGTCACCGTCGCGGGCGGTCACGGCAGCGAATACTTCCCGATTCCGGTCTATGCTCCCGGCTCTGATCCGCAGGCCTTCATCGACGCGCGCATCGTGGAAGGCTCCGACTACATCAAGCTGATCTACGACAACGGCAGCGCGTACGGGCTGAAGTTCAACACGCTGACGAAGTCCGATCTGGCCGCGCTGATCGCCGCTGCCCACAAGCGCGGCAATCTGGCGGTCGTCCACATCTCGACTGTGCAGGGCGCGCGCGATGCCATCGAATCGGGCGCGGACGGTCTGGCGCACATTTTCAACGACCTCCCGCCCGATCCCGGCTTCGGCAAGTTTGTGCGCCAGCATCGCGCCTTCGTCGTACCGACATTGAGCGTCAACGAAAGCGCGAGCGGCGTTGCCAGCGGCGCATCGCTCGTGAGCGACGCTCGACTGCAGCCGTATCTCAACTTTAACGAGGCCAACGGGCTGAAGGGATCATTCCCGTCTCGAGCCGGCCGGCCTAACAACATCGACAATGCGATGTCGGCGGTGCGGCAGCTCAAAGCCGCCGGCGTACCGATTCTGGCGGGCACCGACGCACCGAATCCCGGTACGGCGCACGGCGCCAGCATGCATCGCGAGCTCGAGCTGCTGGTCAAGGCGGGACTGACTCCCATCGAGGCGCTCACTGCTGCGACATCTGCACCCGCGGCGGCGTTCCGTCTCGCCGACCGCGGCCGCATCGCGTCCGGCCTTCGCGCCGATTTGGTTCTGGTCAACGGCGACCCTACCTCCGACATCCTCGCCACGCGCGACATCGTCACAGTCTGGAAGGGCGGCGTCCCGTTGACGCGCAAGCCGGAGACGAAGGAGGCGCAGGCAGCGGTCGAAACTGTTCCTGCCGATCGGCTGGCGGCCGGCGTGATCAGCACCTTCGAATCAGGATCGCCCGATGTCCTGATCGGAAGTATGTGGGTGGTCTCCACCGACAGCTTCATGGGCGGGAAGTCGACTGCCACCATGGACGTCGTCGACGGCGGAGCGAACGGCACTACCAAGTCGCTGCACATCCATACCGATACGAAGCCGGGGGCGGCCTTTCCGTGGGCGGGAGCGATGATCTTCCTCGCCTCAACGCCGATGCGCCCGGTGGATCTCTCCTCCAAGAGCGGCTTCACATTTTTCGCGAAAGGAGATGTCGAAATCCAATTGATGGCCTTCGCTGCCAGCGCCGGCCGCATCCCGCGCATGACGACCGTTCACGCGGGGCCGGAGTGGACCGAAATCTCCGTCAAATGGTCGGACTTCGGATTTGATGGCAAGGATGTTCAGGCGATTCTCTTCGGCGGTCCGCCTAGCGGCACCGCCGACTTCCGGATCGACGAATTGCGGCTGAAGTGACGCATCGTCATCCTGACGTGGAGGACAATAGAGACCATGCCGGCGACCCACAGCAAGACGCAAGGGTGGATCACCTACGTCTGGCTCGTTTATCTCGCATTCTTCATCGTTTCTCCGGCGATGAAGCCGCACGCCAGCGTCGCGGAATGGATCTCCACCGCGGCTGCGCTGGTGGTGTTTTTGGCGTTGTACTTTCGCGGCTATCGCGTCGCCGGCCGCGACCTCTACCTGGTCATCGCCGGAATCACCTTGCTCGGCCTGATCTACTATCCATTCAATCCCGGCGCGGGCACGTTCTTCATCTACGCCGCTGCATTTGCCGGCTACACCAGCTCCGGACGCCAGGCGGTTCGCGCGATTCTGGTCATCGAGCTCCTTCTTTGCGCCGAGAGCCTGTACTTCAAAATCGAACCGTACAACGCGGTGTGGCCGATCATCTTCACAGCGCTGATCGGCGCGGTGACCGCGCACTACAGTCAGGTCGACCGCTCGAACCAGCGCCTGCGTCTCGCGCACGAAGAAATCGAGCGACTCGCGAAGGTCGCCGAGCGCGAGCGCATCGCCCGCGACCTCCACGATCTCCTCGGCCACACGTTGTCGCTGATCATCCTGAAGTCGGAGCTGGCCTCGAAGCTGGCCGACCGCGATCCGCAGCGCGCTCGCGATGAGATTCGCGACGTCGAGCGCATCTCCCGCGACGCGTTGAGCCAGGTGCGGCAGGCAGTGGGCGGATATCGCAGCGGCAGCCTGACCAGCGAGATCGATGGAGCGAAAGAAATGTTGAGGGCCGCGTCGATCGATTGCGCAACCGACATCGCGGAGATCTCGCTCGCGCCGTCGCAGGAAGCGATCCTCTCGCTGGCGGTGCGCGAGGCCGTGACCAACGTCGTCCGCCACTCCGGGGCCGCGCATTGCACGATTCGCCTCGGTCGAGGTGACCGCGAGCTTCGGCTGACGATCTCCGACGATGGGCGGGGCAGTACCGATGCCGAGGGCTTCGGGCTGACTGGAATGCGCGAGCGGATCGCCGCGCTGGGTGGAACCCTCAATCGCGACACTTCGCACGGAATGATCCTGACCATCGCGCTGCCGCTCGATCGCGCCATGGAGCGCTCTGCGTGATCCGCGTCGTCGTTGCCGAGGATCAGGCCATGCTCCTCGGCGCGCTGGCGGCGTTGCTCGATATCGAAAACGACATCGAAGTCATCGCGCGTGCGCGAGACGGCGAAGAGGCGCTGGCTGTAACCCGCCGCGAACGGCCGGACGTTCTGCTCACTGACATTGAAATGCCGAAGATGACTGGGCTCGAGCTGGCAGCCGCCGTGCGGCAGGAACAGCTTCCGACGCGCGTGATCATCCTGACCACCTTCGCGCGCTCCGGCTATCTGCGTCGCGCTCTCGATGCCGGAGCCTCGGGATATCTGCTGAAGGACTCGCCGGCCGAGCAGTTGGCAAACGCGATCCGGCGCGTGCACGCCGGCGGCCGCGCCATCGACCCGGAGCTGGCCGCCGAGGCGTGGAGCGAGCCCGATCCGCTGACCGATCGCGAGCGCCAGGTCCTGCGCATGGCGGCGGAAGGAAAGAGCGGCGGCGAAATCGCCACCGCTCTGAATTTATCGGACGGAACCGTGCGCAACTACCTGTCGGAGGCCATCAGCAAACTCGGCGCGCAGAACCGCATCGAGGCGGCCCGCATCGCGCGCGAACGGGGGTGGCTGTAAGGTCCAGCATGCGGCGCCGCGACACCTCCAGCAGCCACGTTACGTGATCACTTGCGCTCTGCGCGGTCAGCGCAGGCATTGAGCTCGCTCACGAGCTTCTCAAGAGGCGCACGATGGATGCGGGCCGCCCAGCTCAGCGGTTTGCTCCTGCGTCTCTGTTACGTAGCGCGTCGTGTAGCACACTGGATAGCGCGGGACCCCGCAGCCGCAGAGTCACGGTGTACGTGAACGATTGAACGACGGCCCGCGCAGCACGCGACCCGGCCGTGCATCCGTCACTTTTCCGTCGTCGATGATGAAGACGCCGTTGACGATGACGTACGAGACGCCGACGGCATATTGATGCGGCTGCGCGAAGGTCGCCTTATCGGCGACGGTGTTCGGATCGAAGATCACGATGTCGGCTTTCATCCCCGGCCGAAGCAGTCCGCGATCGGTCAATCCAACCCGCGCCGCCGGCATCGATGACATTTTGCGGACGGCTTCTTCCAGCGACAGCAGCTTCTTTTCGCGGACGTAGACGCCCAGGATGCGCGCGAAGGTCCCGTAGCTGCGAGGGTGCGGAGCGGCCTTGCCGAAGATGGGGACTTCGCCATCCGAGGCGATCATGGTCGCGGGATGCACGAGGATGCGCTGCAGGTCGTCCTCGGAGATGGCGTGGAAGATGCCCGACACGCTCCCCTTCTCGATCATGTCGAGCGCGACGTCGGCGGCGTTCTCGACGGTCGGCTCGAGTCCGCGGGCGCGCGTGATCTCAGCAAGATTTTTTCCGGCCAGCGAGGGATCGAATGACGTCGACGCGATCTGAATGTTTTTCGGATCGCCGCCGCCGCGCTCGTGGCGAATCTTGTCGATGGCGACCTCGCGGATCTTCGCGCGCTGCGCCGGATCGCGCAGCCGCCCCACCATCTGGTCGCGCGACCCTTCCTGCGCCCATTTCGGAAAAATCGCGGCGGCCAGCGACGTGCTCGACGCGGTGTAAGGATATTGATCGATGGTGGCGTCGACGCCGCGCGCTCGCGCCTGGTCGATGAGCCGGAGCGTTTCCACGCTCTTGCCCCAATTATCGACGCCGATGATTTTGTGATGCGTGACCTGCGTCGGCAGGTGGCCTTCTTCGCCGATGCGGATCGTCTCGCGCACGCTGTCGACCACGTGCGCCGCCTCGTCGCGCATGTGCGATTGGTGGATGCCACCCATCTCCCCCGCCACGCGCGCCAGCTCGATGACCTCCTCCGTTGGCGTGAACGTTCCCGGAACGTAGAACAGGCCGGTGCTGAGTCCGAACGCCCCGTCGCGCATCGCCTCTCTCACCAGCGATTGCATCTTCTCGATTTCCTCGGCGGTGGCCTTGCGATCGACATTGCCGATCACGGCCTCGCGCACGCTCCCCTGACCGACGAAGGTGGCGAAATTCGGCGAGGTCTTCAGCTTCTCGACGCGATCGAGAAAATCGCGAATGGGCAGCGGCGACGATCCGTCCGGACCTTCGAAGATCGTGGTGACTCCCTGACGGATGTAGTTTTCGGCAGTGGGAACATCCGTGATCCCGCGGCGAGAGTGCGTGTGCAGATCGATGAATCCCGGCGCCACCACCCGGCCGCCGGCGTCGATGACGCGTGAGGCCGTGCCGTCAATTCGCGGTGCAATGGCAACGATGCTGTCGCCACGAACCGCGATAGCGCCGCGAAACCATGGCGTTCCCGCGCCGTCGACGATCCGCGCATTGCGAATCAGGATGTCGTAGTCGGCAGCCTGGACGCCGGCAACACTCAGAACAATTGCGAGTAGAGCTCGGCCGATCATCGACTAAGCCATCAGCTGCTCGGTGTGTACCGTTGCCTGCTGCACAGCCTCGACGCCCGACATCAAGTCGTCCAATTGATGCGAGAGCTCGCGCGGTGACTGCATCGTGACGATCTGATCGGCAATGAGGTGGAAGGTGTTTTCGACCAGATCGAGCTGTCCTTGCGCCGCGTCGAGGTATTTGCGGATCTCCTGGATTTTGCCGGAGCGCTTGAGGATGATGTCCAGGTTCTTCTTCGCGATCTCGGCGCCCGCATCACCCTTCGCGAATTTCACGCGACCTTCCCACGACGCGCGCTCCTTTTCGAGCTCCTTGACATCGACGCTGTTGAGGTAGCGGTTGTATCTCGCGCAGGTGGCCGCGATCTCGATGAACGAGCGCACCAGCATGTCGCACTTCACGAGCTCATCGCGCAGCAGATCGCCGGTGAACGATGGGTTTTGCGCCGCCAGCTGATCGATCTTCTCTTTTGCGCCCAGCAGCGCGTTGACGCGCTTCTGTTCCGGACCGCCGAGGGACGCGATCCTGGCGTCGAGCTCGCGCTGCTCCAATTCCGCGCACAGGGCTGCCAACTTCTTGTTCCACGCCAACCTCTGCAGCGTTTTCGAATCGGGTGCGTGGAGCAACCAGATCACCTCCGCCCCGAGAGCGCCGATGGCCAGAAACGGATTGAGCGTGAGCGCCGATGCCGCCAGGGCGCAACTGAACAGCGAGAGATTGTAGGGATTCGAGAATGCAAACTTCAGGTATGGCGGATTGGCCCGCAGCTTCTCCGCGGTGACTATCTCCTTCGGTGAGTTCGGCTCTCGGGTCAGGGACCTCAGTATAATGAGCCTCCAAATTTCCGTCGATAGATGAGAGGGATGTGGCCCCACCGGAGGTCCTATGAAACTCACGCCTTTTGCAAAATTCTTTCTGACCGTCGTGATCCTCGGCTTTCTCGTATACGTCGGTTACAACTACCGCGATAAACTGATCCCCGGCCGCGGCACGACCGCATCGGTCATTCCGAAGAACGTCGATCTGCCGTCGGGTCCCGACAATCCCGCCTCCGCCAACGTGAGTTACAAAACGCCCGGCTCGAGCCCGGGCTGCACCGATCAGGCGGAAGTTCGCATGAACGTGTGGGCGTGGAACGCGCAGATGGGTTTGATGGCCGCTACCGGTGGCAAGCAGGCAACCGACGGGAGCCTGATGTGCGGCGAACGCGTCAATCTCAAGCTCGTTCGCGAAGACGACAGCAACAAAATGCAGGAGAACCTCACCGCCTTCGCGACCTCACTCCGAAACGGCAACGACAATCCGAAGGACGGCGTGCACTTCGTCGCGATCATGGGAGACGGAGCCGCCCAGTTCCTCAAGGGCCTCAACGATGTTCTCCGCACAAAGCTCGGCCCGGAGTATCAGGCCAAGATCATCGGATCGTGCGGTTATTCGCGCGGCGAGGACAAATTCATGGGTCCCGCCGAATGGAAGTCCAATCCATCGTCTTCGAAAGGCGGCGTGTGCGCCGGAGTGCTGCGCGATGGCGACTGGAACATCGCGCAGAAGTGGCTCGGAGACAACGGCCTGCGCAACAATCCGGACGAACACACCTGGGACCCCGACGCGCTCAACTGGGTGGCTGCCGACACGTATGTCGATGCCGCGAAGAAATACGTCGAAGGCTACGCCGAAGAGCGACCGGTCGTTCGCAACGGCAAACCGACCGGCGAGCGGAAGCGCATCATGGTTAATTCAGTGGTCACCTGGACGCCCGGCGACGTCACTGTTGCCGAGAAGCGAGGCGGCATCATCTCGATCGTCTCGACTCGCGAGTACAGCGCGCAGATGCCCAACGTCATCATCGGCATCGACAAATGGATGAAGGCCAACCGCTCGACGGTCGAGCACATGCTGACCGCCACTCTGAAAGGCGGCGATGCCGTCAAAGGAAGCCGTCAGGCGCTCGAGCACGCTGCCAAGGTCAGCGCCGAGGTCTACAACGAGGAGACCGCCGACTATTGGCTGCGTTACTTCCAGCCGGTAACCCAGCGCGACAAGCAGGGCATCGAAGTCTCCCTCGGCGGTTCGTATGTCAACAATCTCGCCGACAACCTCCTCCTTTTTGGTCTAGTGCCGGGTTCGTCCGATCTTCTCTCCGCAACATACACAAAATTCGGAGATATTGATGTACAACAATACCCTAAACTAATTCCGAACTATCCGAAGATGGAAGATGCGCGCGATGCGTCCTATCTCAATGCTCTGATCGGAAGCTCGCCGCGCATGGCGGCAGCGGTGGAGGCCGAGAAGCCGAAATACGACGCTGCGGCCGCAAGCAGTCCCAAAGCCAGCGTGGTCGGCCGTCGCTCATGGGCCATCGAGTTCGACACCGGCAAGGCGACCTTCACGCCGCAGGCGGAAGCGACGCTCAACGATCTCTCGCGCGATCTCCTTGTGGCCAGCGGCACGCTCATTCAGGTCCACGGTCACACCGACAGCCAGGGGAGCGCCGACGCCAATCAACGTTTGTCGGAAGACCGCGCCTTTGCCGTCAAGCAGTGGCTGATGAACAAATCGTCATTGAACTTCCCCTCGGAGCGGATCTCGGTGCACGCGCACGGAGCGACCAATCCGATCGCACCCAACTCGAGCACTGAAGGCCGCTCAAAGAACCGTCGCGTCGAAATCGTGCTGGTCAGCGGCTAGGGTGGCGAACAGCACCGTCGCACTGCGTCCGTTTCTTCCAAATCGCGCGATCTCGCCGGCGGTTTGGAAGATTCTGCTGATCGGCGAAGCCGCCATGGCCCTCGCGCTGTGGTGGCTCATGCCCTTCCGCATCATTCCGAAGCCGGCCGAAGTATTTCACGCTCTCGGCGACCTGTGGATGGAGGGCCTCGGCCGCGAGCTGATCATCAGCTTCACCTTGAATCTGGAAGCGCTCTTCTGGACGGTGGTCATCTCGCTCCTTCTCGCCTATCTGACCGTCCTGCCGGCCTTCCGCCCGATCGTGGCCGCCGTGTCGAAGGGACGTTTTCTGGGGCTGATCGGCCTGACGTTGATCTTCACGCTCACGGTCGGCGGTGGTCACAGGCTCAAGCTGTCGCTGCTGGTGTTCGGCATGACGGTTTTCTTCGTGACCTCGATGGCGTCGGTGATCGCGAATCTGCCCAAGGAAAAATTCGATCATGCCCGCACCCTCGGCATGGGTGAATGGCGCGTGGTGTGGGACGTGGTCGTCCTGGGCACGGCTGACGAGGCATTCGAAGTATTGCGCCAGAACGCCGCCATCGGCTGGATGATGCTGACGATGGTCGAAGGCATATCGCGCGCCGAAGGAGGCGTGGGCGCGATGCTGCTCAATCAAAACAAACACTTCCACATCGCGGAGGTGTTCGCGATCCAGATCGTGATTCTGGTCGTCGGAATCCTGCAGGACTACGCCATCGGGGGGCTGCGGCGTGTGATCTGCCCGTACTCCGAGCTGACTCTGGAGCGACGATGAAGTTAGCGTCGCGCGAATTCAGTCTCGGAAAAACGCTGTTGAAAGTCAGCGGCGTCAATCATCGCTATGCCGACCAGGTCGTGCTGCGCGATGTCAATTTCGAGATTCGCGACATCATTCGCCCCGACGCCATCACCGGCCAGGTGGTCGCGCTCCTCGGCCCGTCGGGGATGGGAAAATCAACGCTGTTCCGCATTCTGGCGGGTTTGCAGGACCCGACCAGCGGCAGCGTCGAGGTGGGAGTGCAATTGCAGCCCGTCGAAGCCGGCATGGTCGGCGTCGTCTTTCAGAACTATCAACTCTTCGAGCACCGCACCGTCCTCGGAAACCTGGTAGTCGCGGCGCGCCACTCCTGCCGAACGCGCAAGGCATCCTTCGACCGCTCGCGTCAGATGCTGCAACGGTTCGGATTGGATCAATTCGCCGATCGCTATCCGGTGCAACTTTCCGGTGGTCAGCGCCAACGCGTCGCGATCGCGCAGCAGTTCGTGTGCAGTCAGCATTTTCTGCTGATGGACGAGCCGTTCTCGGGACTCGATCCGCTGGCCATCGAAAGCGTGTCTGAGCTGATCACCGAAGTCGCGAATCTCGATGAGCTGAATACAATCATCGTCGTGACGCACAACATCGAAGCTGCTCTGCAGGTGGCCGACACCGTTCTGATCATGGGACGCGATCGCGACGCCAGCGGCCAACCGGTCAGCGGCGCGCGGATTCAGGAAACGCTCGACCTCATCTCCGCCGGCCTGGCGTGGCGGAAAGGTCTGAACAGTGCGCCCGAATTCGTGGAGGTCGAACGCACCATCCGCGAACGTTTCCGGACGCTCTAACGCCATGGCCGAAAAATTCGACGTCGTCGTGATCGGCGGAGGCACCGCCGGACTCGTCACCGCGTCGGGCTGCGCGCGTCTCGGACGCCGCGTCGCTCTCATCGAGCGCGAAGCTCTCGGCGGTGACTGCCTGTGGACGGGCTGCGTGCCGACCAAGGCGCTGGTGGCGTCGGCCCGACTCGCGCACCACATGCGAAACGCGCAGCGATGGGGACTGGAGCCGGTGGCCCCGAGCGTGAATCCGAAATCGATCATGGATTCGATGCGCGAAGCGCAAGGCGTGGCGGGGAAGCATGATGATCCCGAAAAATTTCGCAAGCTCGGCATCGATGTCATCGAAGGAGCGGCAAGGCTCGTCAACGCCAACACGGTCGAGGTCAACGATCGGAGTCTCGAAGCGAAGGACATCGTCATCGCGACCGGCTCGCGCACTGCCGTCCCGCCGATCGCGGGCCTCGACAAGGCCGGCTTCATCGATCACGTCTCGTTTTTGAAGCGCGACGCGTTTCCTGCCTCGATCGCGATCCTCGGCGGCGGCGCGATCGGATGCGAATTCGCCCAGATGCTCCGTCGCTTTGGCAGCGATGTCGTTATCGTCGAGATGGCCGACGACATCCTCGGCAAAACAGATCCCGATGTCGTCGCACGCGCGCGCCAGGTGCTGCGCGAGGAAGCGGTCGAGATCCACACCGGCTGGTCGGCGAAGTCGATTCGGGCCGAAGGCGGAAAAAAAGTCGTGCGGATCGAGAACAAAAACGGCGAGAGCCGCGAGATCCGTGTCGACGAGATTCTGGTTGCCACCGGGCGGCGCGGGAATATCGAGAACCTTGGATTGGAGAATGCCGGCGTGAGAACGGAGCGTTCGTACGTCGTCGTCAACAAATACCTCGAGACCACGGCGCCGCGCATCTGGGCCTGCGGCGACATTCACGGCGGATTGCAGTTCACGCATGTGGCGGCCTTCGAGGCAGTCAAGCTCGTGCGCAACATCCTGTTCCCGGGCAAGTCGGCCTTGAATTACGACAACGTGCCGTGGGCGCTCTACACCGATCCGGAAGCCGCGGGCGTCGGAATGACCGAGCCCGAGGCGCGGAAAGCGATCGGCGAGAGAATGCGGACGTACAACGTCGACATGGCCGATGTCGATCGGGCGGTCGTCGATCGGACCACCACCGGCTTCATCAAGCTGATCTGCAACGACAAGGGCCGGATCCTGGGAGCGCATGCGATGTGCGCGAACGCGTCCACGCTGATCGAAGAGATCGTGCTGGCGCGACAGAAGGGCGCAAAGATTGGCGAGCTCGCTCAAATCGTGTCGCCGTACCCCTCCCTGGCCGACGGCGTGCAAAAGGCGGCCGCGTCGTATTACCAGAATCTGAGCGGAGGCTGGCTCGGCGCGCTGGGGCGAAGAGTGGCGCGGTGGTCGCAATGATGTATTGTGTGCGGCCATGAAAAAGCTTGTCGTCATCTCCGCGTCCGTTCTCCTGGCGTTCGGTTGCGCCAGCTCGAAAGCGCCGACCGCGATGGCCACGCTGCAGCCGAGCAGCGGCCAGACAGCAAAAGGAACTGTGCACTACTCCGATGCCGGAGAAGGCAACGTCGACGTGCAGGTCGACCTCACCGGCGTCCCGCCGGGAACGCACGGCTTCCACATCCACGAGAAAGGTGATTGCGGCAACAACGGAGCGAACGCCGGCGGTCACTTCAACCCGACCGGCATGGTGCACGGCGCGCCCGATGCCGTTTCCCATCACTCCGGCGATTTCGGCAACGTCACAGCCGAGGCCAACGGCGAAGTCCACACGCGCCTGACGACGCACTCGATCTCGCTGAAGAGCGGCGAAGCGACCAATCCGGTCGGCAAAGCTGTCGTCCTGCATGAAAAGGCAGACGACCTCGTCTCGCAGCCATCGGGCAACGCGGGCGCGCGCATCGCGTGCGGGATCATCGAGACGATGACGGCCGGCATGCATCCGTGAAGCGCCGGCGAGCGATCAGGAACACCGCAATCAGCGAAAGGGTCGCGATGGAGATGGCACGCACGACCACGAACGATTGCGGCAGATAGCGCAACCGCACGCGATGCGTTCCCGCCGGGACGTACACACCGAGAAAGGCGTGATTGGCGCGGAGCGTTCTCACTCGCTTCTCGTCAACGTAGGCGCGCCAGCCTGACCACGCCGCTTCGCTGACGATCACAAAGCCCGCGCGTTGCATCGTCACGGTGATGTCGAGGCCGGACTTGTTTCGCACGACCCTTACTGTCCCCGGCCCATTCGTTCGATCCTCCGGTTTTCCAGGCACGTAAAGCCAGGCGCGCTCGGCGAAGTCCGTCGCCTGCGCCATCTCTTCCAACTCCTGCTTTGGGGAGGAATGAAACGTCACGTTGCGCGGAATGAACGCGCGCGGCAGGACGCGCGTGTTCTCGATGAGCCGCATCGAGATGTCCGACGAAACCTCTCTCCAGCCGGGCGGCAAAGGGGCGGGCAGCTCGATGAGGGCATAGCGGACGTTGATCATGGAGAGAAAAGGGCGCGTGAGGTCGTTGACCTGCGGGAAGTCGCGGCCGCGACGCTCGAGCCACATCGGGAAGGTGTCGTTCAGAAGCGCCAGCGTCATCGGCGTCGAGCCGCGCACATCCTCGAGGCCGTACATGGTGGCGGTGTTCTCGAGGAGGGCGTAGCCCGTTGGCGCGACGCGGAAAGGCTCCGCGATGGCGTTCATCGGTTGAAAAAGACCGAGGCGCGGATAGGCAATGGACCGCGGATGCACCGGGATGAGCGAGCCGTCGGCGATCGTGCGCTGAAGAAGAATCAGCGCCATCATGAGCGGCACGGCGATCTGCTTGCGAACTGTCACGACCACGATGGCAGCGATCGCGAGCGGCACAAGCTCGGCGGAAAGACGCGCAGGTGCCGTACCAGCCACAATTCCAGCGATGACGATCGCCTCGATGACCGCGGCCATTGCAATGACAAGCACACGGCGCGGCCAGGCATCGACGGCGAGGGCTGCCAGCACTGCCAGGGCGAGCGGTACGGCAACAGCGAGACGATCGTTCAGCGTCGAGCTGAAGAGCGGCAGCGCGTGAAGAAATTGCGCCAGCGGCCAGGCGTTGATGCCGACGAGAAATGCCACGATCGCGAGAGGCACAAGAAACTTGATTTCCCGCCGTCGGATCGCAAACGGAGCGGCAATCGCGAGCGCCAGCAGAATGCTTCCAGCATCTGCACGCCCGAGAGGCAAGTCTTCCGACGCCGGTCTGAGGAACGGAAACAGGTTGCGCAGGAGCTGCGTGCGGACCGAGCCTGGCGCGATTTTCAGCGGAATCTTCGCGTACATCGCCGTCCGAACGAGGTGGTCGTAAGACTCGTGCGCGATGTCGAGGAACGGCAGAAGCGCGACGGCCGTGATGAGCAGCGCAACGACGCCGGCGACGATTGCCAGCATCACTGCGCGGTAAGTGTGGTGGCGGCCGCCCTCGGCCGCCGGGCGGGCGGGGGCGCCCGCCTCCACACTCAACTCGAACAGGCCGTATGCGAGCGCGATGGCGGTCACATGCAGCAGCGTCTCCGGATGCCCGGCAACGATCTCGAGAACAAACGCGACGACGAGAAGCCCTGTCGATCGAATCGACGGATCGTGCGCCAGACGCCGCGTCGCAAGAAGCACCATCGGCAAAAGCGTCCACGCGAAGCCGACCGGCCACAGGATCAGGAGCGCGATCGGACCGGAGAACATCCAACCGATCGCGGCGATGAGCGCCGCTCCCATCGACGCGCCGAGCTCGCGCGCGAAGAGCCAGGCACTGAGAGCCGCCACGAAGAACGCGATCGTGCCGGTGTACGAAAAGCTGAGCGCCGCCGGCAGCAGGCATGCGATCCACGTGAACGGACTGTAGACCGCCGGCTGCATTCCGGCCGCGAGCACGTCGCCGCAAAACATGAAGCGGTTCCACAGCGGCCATTCGCCTTCCGCCAACGATCGCCGCACCGCCTCGCGCCACGGAATCATCTGGAAAGCGATGTCGGCGAGCGTCGGATTGTGCGTCGGTGGAACATGAAGCGCCGCGCGGTAGTCGTACAGCGGGCGCGTCATGTACGGCATCTCGACCGGCGCGTACACGCGTCCTGTCAACACCGCGCGGCCGGTGAACACCAGCGGCAGCAGCAGAAGCGCGATTGCCGCGCCTCGAGAGACAGGAAGAACGTAACGATCTGCAAGCCACAACAGCACCATCGCTGTCGCGGCGTAGAGGACCGCCGTCACTCCACCCACTCAGCGATGAACAGGTTCGTCTCGTGGCTGGCGGGATCGGCGCGGTTCGACGCCCACACCATCAGCTTTCCGTCGGGACTGAACATCGGGAAGCCATCGAAGCCCGGAGCGGTCGTGATGCGCTCCGGCGACCCGCCCGTTTTGGAGATCAACCACAAATCGAATTCGCGCCCTTTCGGATCGCCGACGTTCGACGAGTAGATGATCTTCTTCCCGTCCGGCGTGAAGAATGGACAGAAATTCGCGGCGCCGGTCTGCGTCAACTGTCGCACGTTCGAGCCGTCGGCGTTCATGACGAACAGCTCCATCACGGTCGGCTTGACGAGATGATTCGCGAGCAGCGAGCGGTATTCGTCGAGCGCCGCCCCGGTCGGATGAAAACCGCGAAAGACGATCTCGGTGCAATCGGCGTTGTAGAACGCGCCGCCGTCGTAGCCGGGCGAGTTGGTGAGCCGCCGCACGTTGCCCTTGTCGTCCATCTCGTAGAGCTCGAGATCGCCGTCGCGGTCGGACGTGAACACGAACTTGCCGCCCTTCGCGCACCATGTGGATTCCGCATCGTAGCCGGCGGTCGTCGTGATGCGATGCGCGTTCGAGCCGTCGGGATTCGCCTCGTATATGTCATAGGTCGGATAAACAGCCCAGACATATCCGTGCGAGCGGTCCGGCGCCGGCGGGCAGTCGGCGCCCCCCGCCTCAGTCGATGAGTAGATGATGCGATCGTCCTTCGGCGGAACGAAGTAACCGCATGTCGTGCGCCCCTTGCCGCTCGAAACGCGCTTCGTTTCTCCATTGCGCAGATCGAGCGTGTACTCCTGATCGCACGCCGCTCCGGGCACGGTGGCCTGATAAATCAACCTCGTCCCATCGGAGCTGAAATACGCCTCGGCGTTTTCACCGCCGAATGTGAGTTGGCGAATGTTTTTGAGGTGCTTCTCGCCCTCGAAGGTTTTGTCGAAGGGCTTGCCGGCCTTGATGGTCAACGCCGCCGGGGTCGGCGGCGCTCCACGCACGCCGAGAGTCGCGCGGAGTTTTTTCTGTTCGCCGCTGCGAACGACGACTACATCGATCGTCTCGCCGGGCTTGTGATCCTGCAGCGCGAAGGTCATGTCGTAGAGATTCTCGATGTGCGTTCCGGCCATCTGAATGATGCGATCGCCGCCGCGAATGCCGGCCAGATCGGCCGGCCCGCCCGCCCGCACGTCCGCCAGCAAGACTCCGCCCGATGTCGCTTCCATGGCGCGATAGTCGGGGATGGTGCCGAGGTATGCGCCGTAGCCGCGGCTGTCGCCTTCGAGTGCCGGCGCGGCCGCGAGGCGAACATACGTCGGCGTCACCGTGCCGCGGACCAATCGCTCAACGACATCGGCCGTGAACTCGGTGACGCGAGCCGCGCCTGCGTAGTTCAGCGTGTTCCACTTGTCGTCGGGGGTGTGATAGCGCTCGTGCGCCCCGGTGAAGAAGTGGACGACCGGAATGCGCTTGGCGTAGAAACTGGTCTGATCGGAAGGACCATATCCGTCACCGCGCGCTGCGACTTTGAGGTGTGCCGACTCCGCGGCTGGATCGAGCGCCGACCTCCACTGCGGCGCTGTGTCGGCGCCTAGGGCGACCAGCTGATCGTCACGCAACGTGCCGACCATATCGAGATTGACCATCGCGATCACATGATCGAGTGGCACCGGCGGATGATCGACAAACCACGACGATCCGCCCAGTCCAGCCTCTTCCGCCGAGAAAAGGACCGCCACCAATGTTCGATGGTTCTTCGTGTTCGCGAATTCATGCGCGATTTTTTGTGCCGCCAGCAAAACCGCGACGGTGCCGGAGGCGTTGTCGTCCGCGCCGTTGTGGATCGCATGAACGTTGGGCCGCATCGATCCTTCTCCGCCATAGCCGAGGTGATCGTAGTGGGCGCCCAGGATCACGACCTCGCGAGCGAGAGGGCCTGCGCCGGGAAGAATCCCGGCCAGGTTGGCCGTGTGCGCGAAAGTATTGCGAAGACTGACGCGGCCGTCGACGTCGATCGGGATCACGCGCGAGCGCGGCTTCAGATCGGCATCGACGTTCTTTTGAAATTGGGCCAGATCGATTCCCCACTTTTGTGCGACCGACGTTTTGACTTGCAGCACCGGAATGCCGGCGGGACTCTGCGGCCCGTCGTTCTTGAGGACCGGCAGAAATTCTTTCCCTTCGTCCTGCATCGGCCCGGTGACGAAGATGACTGCCACCGCTCCCCGCTCGCGCGCCTGCAGAACTTTGTAGCGCATCGCCGACCAGCGGCTCGGGCGCTTGCCGTCGAAGATCGACTTCTCGTCGCGCTCCTGCGGCTCGTAACGGAGCATCAGCGCCACCTTCCCCTTCAGATCGATGCCGGCGAAATCGTCGTAGTTGAGCGGAGGAGCCGCGATTCCGTATCCGACGAAAGCGAGCTGCCCGCGAAATGACGCGGAGCTCGACATGCCCAGCGGCGTCCAATCGTCATCGGCAACGCCCTCGAGACGATTCCCTTCTGCGCGAGCCACCCCTGTCTTCACGCGAAACGGTTGGCGATACGAATGGTCGGGAAAGGCCGGCTTGAGGCTGGCGCGGAGTTGCGACTCGATCCAGTCGGCGGCGCGTTCAATGCCTTGCGTACCGAGTCCGCGTCCTTCCATCCGGTCCGATGCCAGGACTTTCACATCCTGCTGAAACTGCTGGGCCAGGGAGATAGCGAGCAGAAGATGAATCACGGGCGAATAGTTTATGTCGATTCGGCGGCCTCCCGTTCGTCTGTAGACTGAAAGGAGAGGAAATCATCATGGCCAAGTACGTTCTGATGTTGCGTGATCACGGCACTTACGAGGGACTGAGCGCCGAGGAGATGCAGAAGATCATCGGGCGCTATCGCGCCTGGTCCGGCAAGCTGCGCGAGACTGGCAAGATCGTCGGCGGCGAGAAGCTCCGCGACCATCAAGGTCGCGTCATGAAGCGCAGCGGCTCGAATTTCGCCGTCACGGACGGTCCCTTCGCTGAGGCGAAGGAGATCATCGGCGGCTTCTTCGTGGTCGATGCCAAGGACTACGACGAGGCGGTCTCGGTCGCGAAGGGCTGCCCGCACCTCGATTTCGGGACGATCGAGGTCCGCGAAATCGAGCCGATGTCCTGATGCAGGCGATCGATCAGGTCGTGGACCATCTGTTCCGCCACCGCGCGGGACAGATGGTTTCCACGCTCACGCGGATCTTCGGTCCGGAACACCTGCCGCTGGCCGAAGAAGTCGTGCAGGAGGCGCTGATCACGGCGCTGACGCAGTGGAGCTTTCACGGCGTCCCTGAGAATCCCGCCGGCTGGCTGTTTCGCGTTGCGCGCAACAAAGCGCTCGATCAGATTCGGCGCCAAATGACGTTTCGAGAAAAGGTCGCCGCGGCGCTGCATGAGCTGCCGACCGACGAGCAGCCATCAGTCGATCACGACTTCGAAGACGACCTTCTGTCGATGATGCTGATGTGCTGTCATCCGGCCTTGCCTGAGGAGAGCCGCATCGCGCTGACGCTGAAGACCGTGGGCGGCTTCAGCGTCGAAGAGATCGCGCGCGCATTTCTGTCGCAGAAAGCAACCATCGCGCAGCGGCTCGTGCGCGCCAAGCGTCTCATTCGCGAAGAGGCGATTCCAATGGAGATGCCATCGCGCGACGAGCTTCCCGTCCGGCTGGCCTCTCTGCTCAAAGTCATCTATCTGATGTTCAACGAGGGACACAGCGCGCACGAAGGCGATGCCCTTGTCCGCGACGACCTGTGCGACGAAGCGATTCGCCTGGGCACTCTTCTGGTCGAGCATCCGGCCACACTCGGCCCGGCAGTGCATGCTCTGCTCGCGCTCATGCTGCTGCAGGCGGCGCGACTGCCGGCCCGGATCGATGGCGCCGGCGAGATCACACTGCTGGCGGAGCAGGATCGATCGCGTTGGGACCACGCCATGATCGCCCGCGGCATGCGGCACCTCGACGCCTCGGCGTCCGGCGATGCCATCACGACCTATCACGTCGAGGCGGCCATCGCCGCCTGCCACGCTGCCGCACCGTCGTTCGGCGAGACCGATTGGCCGCGCATCGTCTCGCTTTACGACGAGCTTCTCGCGATGCAGCCCTCGCCGGTGGCGGCGCTGAATCAAGCGGTGGCCATCGCGATGGCGGACGGCCCGCAAGCTGGTATCGACGCGATCGAATCGATCGCATCGCGCGACTCGCTCCGCGAATATCCCCTTCTCTACTCGACCCTGGGCGAGACGATGCCGGAAAAGCGATTCCTGCTCCGCAAGTTGGAGGCTTGTAGGTAGAATTCGCGCGCGATGGCGGGTCCGGTCACCGATTTCATCAAGCAACACTTCCGGCATTTCAACGCTGCCGCTCTCAAAGCGGCGTGTGACGATTACATCCGCCATCTCGAACGCGGCGGCGTGATGTTCATGACCATGGCCGGCGCCATGTCGACCGCCGAGATTGGACTGTCTCTCGCGGAGATGATTCGCAAGGGTAAAGTCCACGCCATCACATGCACCGGCGCGAATCTCGAAGAGGACATCTTTAATCTGGTGGCCCATGACCATTACATCCAGGTGCCGAACTATCGACAGTTGCGGCCTGAAGACGAAAAGGCGCTCCTCGATAAGCACATGAATCGCGTGACCGACACCTGTATCCCCGAAGGGGAGGCCATGCGTCGCATCGAGTCGGCGGTCTTACGGCACTGGGTCGACAAGGACCGAAAAAACGTGAGGCTTTTTCCTCATGAATTTATGTATGAGATTCTTCGCGACGGATCGATCCAGCAGTCCTACCAGATCGATCCGAAGAATTCGTGGATGGTCGCCGCCGCCGAGAAGAATCTCCCCATGTTCGTCCCGGGCTGGGAAGACTCGACCCTCGGCAACATGTACGCCGGGCATTGCATCTCCGGCGATGTGAAGAATGTCCACACCGTGCGCACCGGCATCGAGTACATGATCGCGCTCGCCGATTGGTACACCAGGACCAGCTCGCGCAGCGCGATCGGCTTCTTCCAGATCGGCGGCGGCATCGCGGGCGACTTTCCCATCTGCGTCGTGCCCATGCTGCATCAGGACCTGAAGCGCACCGGCGTTCCGCTGTGGGGCTACTTCTGCCAGATCAGCGACTCCACTACCAGCTACGGCTCGTACTCCGGCGCCGTGCCCAACGAAAAGATCACCTGGGGCAAGCTGGGCGTCGACACGCCCAAGCACATCATCGAGTCGGACGCCTCGATCGTTGCGCCGTTGATGTTCGCCTACATTCTGGGGTGGTGAAGATCATCGCGGCCGCCGCGATCCTCGCGTTGGGCGCCGGGCTGATCGAGGAGAGTGCCGATTCGATCGGTCCGATCCTGAGACTGGTGATCATGTTTCTCGTGCCGGTGGTGGTTGCGATCATGGCGCGACGACGAGTCATCGTTGCGATCGTCCTGGCGCTGTTCACCTTTGCAGCTGCGTACGGCGGACAGCAATGTTTTCAACGCGCGTACAACGACTGCGTCAGAAAAGCGGGCGACATCAAAGGAACGCTGGATCACTATCGCCGTGCGCACGGCCGATACCCTGCGAATCTCGCCGATGCGCTGCCGCAGCCGCCGTGCATCGGTGGGAAAGTAGTCTCGGAGCGCCGGCCCGTGTCTACCGCTCGTATCGCAACTTGACACACCTTCCGCTCCGAGGGAGCCTCGGACGATGCCGGAGCCACCGCGCTTCCTCGATCAGGTTCGCGCTGCGGTGCGCACGCGCCACTCCAGCCGCCGCACCGAGGAGGCGTACCTCGGCTGGACGAAACGCTTCATTCTTTTTCATCGAAAGCGTCACCCGGCGGCCATGGGAGCTGATGAAGTCAACGCGTTTCTGTCGCATCTGGCTGTCGAAGGAAGAGTCAGTGCATCGACGCAGGCGCAGGCACTCAGTGCGCTGGTATTTCTCTACCGGCATGTTCTCGACGATCCGCTGCCGTGGATCGACGACATCGTTCGGGCGCGCCGGAAGAAAAAGCTTCCCACTGTTCTGACGCGCCAAGAAGTGCGGTCGCTGCTTTCAGCGATGAACGGCACGCCGCGATTGGTCGCCGCGATTCTCTACGGGGCAGGTCTGCGTCTTCTGGAGGCGCTGCGACTGCGAATCAAGGACGTCGACTTCGCAGCGCGACTCCTGCTGGTGCGTGAGGGAAAGGGAGCGAAGGACCGCCGGACCATGCTTCCCGATAGTCTGCAGCAGCCGTTGCATGCACAGATCGAGTTGGTGCGCAGCGTTCACCGTAAGGATCTGGCGGCCGGCCGGGGAGAGGTCTGGCTGCCCGACGCACTGGAGCGAAAGTACGCGAACGCGGCATGCGAGTTCGGCTGGCAATATCTCTTTCCAGCGTCGCGCCTGGCCGTGGATCCGCGTAGCGGAATCGAGCGACGGCATCATCTCGATGAGTCGGCTGTGCAGCGCGCGGTGAAAGATGCGGTGCGGGAAGTGGGCCTCGACAAGCCGGCTGGCTGTCACAGCCTGAGGCATTCGTTCGCCACGCACCTTCTCGAAGATGGCTACGACATCCGGACGATCCAGGAGCTGCTCGGCCATGCGGACGTGAAGACAACGATGATCTACACAAACGTGCTGCAACGGATGGGCGGCGGTGGCGTGCGGAGTCCGCTGGATCTCATGCAAGGGGATTCGGCGTGACGCTGCAAGCGCCGCAGTCCATCTCCCGACTGATAGGCTGCGAACTGCGCAGCCCATCGCCCTGGATCGATTCCCCATTCACGCGCCCAACCCTCGTACCCCCAGCCGCTTGCACCGTGAGCCCGCGCCGTGCCACGATTCGATACGCTGCGCGGCCGATGTATAGGCTGCAGCAGCCCAATGCAACTTAGTGATGAGTTCCATGAGAGAGATCGTCAAGGACGGGTCTCTTCTTTGCTGATCGTTTTTTTGTTTTGTCCTTTGCGATCAGCTCCGACCGACGTGAAGACGACGATCGCGAGTGCTTGCGG